>Ga0316193_10000796_pt1 | contig 20333 bp, 20 predicted proteins | sample MerIslsedime2_MG_FD_207735 | JGI IMG/M metagenome (GOLD analysis project Ga0316193, IMG submission 207735) | Coastal sediment microbial communities from Maine, United States - Merrow Island sediment 2 | ecosystem: Environmental > Aquatic > Marine > Coastal > Sediment | place: USA: Maine... | reverse complement strand
CGCAGAGGCCTGAGCAAACCTTTTTGATGCATCAGCAATTCAAACATGCCGTCGGTGACCGACAGTTCAACAGAACTGCCGGGAAACGCGTCTTCAATTGCGTCTGCCAGGGCGTCAGGATTGCCAATCTCGCGGATGGTCTGAAAGGCGGCGGCGACATCCGCACCGGTTGAACACAATGTCGGCGTCCGGGTGCCGATTTGCGGCGTGCGTGACGGCGCGTCCTGATCGGTTCTGAGGTGATCGTAAAAGCGCCATTGGCGCATTCGTTCCCGGATCGCCAGAAGTTCAGGGGCGGTTTTCGGATCAGCCGCATGGGTCATCATGCTGTCAAAGCTGGCAAGGTTGCCGATTACCGTATGTCGGGAGCCTGTTTCTGACAGAACCTTGACGGCCGGGCCGGTGCGGCCGGCGATTTCATTGGCCCGACGCAGGCATTCTCCAACCCACAGGGCTTCGGATTTGATCTCGGGATCGGCGTTGAACATGGAGGTTTTGTCTTGCTGCGGCAGTCCAAGATCAATGGCGTAGCCATAATCCTGATCGGCGAAGCCCAGTTTGAGGCTTACCTGCTTTTGCCTGACGGTGCCCTGGACCGGTACCTGTCCGGTTTTCATGGCTCGCGACACAATTTCCGGACCTGCCCACAAAGTCGATTGCAGTCCGCCTTCGCGAGCCAGCGCGCTGACCACCTGGCCCTGGGCAACGTCCGCCAGCAGCCGGATGGCACGATACAGGCTGGACTTGCCGCTGCCATTTGCTCCGGTAATCAGTGTTAGCTGTTCCAAAGGCAGCACCATCTCGCGGATCGAGCGGTAACCTGAAATGGCCAGTGTGATAATCATGTGGGTCCGGTGGTCGGCAACAGGAAATGAATTGCCGCAATGTGTAGATTTCCGTCCCGGCCCGTCAGGGCGGCAAGCTTGGGAGCTTCAATCTTCATAATGCCAGGTCGTTGAAACATAGTCCTGATCCTTTTGCCCGGCCCGTTCGAACTTGAGGAAGTCATAATAGCCACAGGTCTTGCCGGGAAAATCACGGCAGGTGGATGGTCTTGCCGGGTAGATCGAGCAATTGCGCTGCTCGGTGTCAAAGAACTGGCAAATGCGGGCGAAGTGTTCATCGTCCTTGCGGTTCAACAACCGCTTGTAGCCATGATCGGCGTGCAGATAGCGTTTTTCGGCCTGTTCCAGTGTGATGCCAAAGTGTCTTGCAATGCGCTGGGCGTCGCGCTTGGTCACATTGATCACCGGGTAGGAGCAACAATATCCGGGGCATTTATCGCAATCATAGGTCGGCGTGGTCATGCTCAATGGGCCTTGTCTAGGCTTTCGATGTCCTGGTTATACCCTCGGACTTCATTTTCTCGTAGGCGGCATTTGTCTTGTGCATCTCGGCAACCAGCCATTGCCGGAAGGCCAGGCCCGATGCATTGAGCTTCAGACCCTTGCCCCACACCAGCCAATAACCTTCATCGTCCCTGGTTTCAATGTCAAACGGGCGCACCAGGCGTCCGGCCAACAGTGCATCTGTGGCAATGATCTGGTCCGCCAGCGCAAATCCCTGTCCGGCTTCTGCTGCCTGGATGGCCAGGTAGTTCTGAAATAACGGGCCGGCCCAGGCCAGATCAGCATTCTTGCTGCCGGCCGCCTGCAACCAGTCAGCCCACCATTGCCGGGAGTTTTCATGCAACAGGGTGAAGTTTTTCAGGTCGTCGGGTTTTGCCGGGGGATTGGTTGCGACCAGGTCCGGCGCGCAGACGGGAAACATCCGCGCCTTGCACAGAAGTTCGGCTTCAACCTCAGGCCAGTGGCCGGCCCCATACCGAACAGCAATATCATCCTCGCCGGAATAGAAGTCCGAGATGTATTCACCGGGACTGACATCCAGTTCGATGTCAGGATGTGCGGCGTTGAACTTGCCCAGTCGCGGCACCAGCCATCGAGATGCGAATGCACCGTCGGGTGCTACGGTCAGGTGTGAACTGTCGCCCTCGATCATCGCATCCCTGGTGGCTTCGGCGATGGCGTCGAAGATAGGTGTGAGACGGGCAGCGTAACGCTTGCCCGCATCCGTCAGCACAACGCCTCTGCCGGTTCGTACGAACAGCGGTGTGCCGAGCCAGAGCTCCAGTTCACGAACATGGCGCGAAATGGCTGCATGGGTGACGAACAGCTCATCGGCTGCCTTGGTGAAGCTTTGTGCACGGGCAGCAGCCTCGAAGGCTCGAAGCTGGTTCAGTAGTGGAAGGCGGCGTCGCATGGCAGATGTTTATGACCTTGGTGTTAATATTTGTCACACGTTATATGTGATATTTTCTTACATGTCAGGTCAGAATTTGCCGTTTGCGGTGCAGCATGCTTGCGAGCATATAAGGTTCATCAAACACGGCCAACCAACAAGGAGACAGGTTATGAGCTGGATTTTTGAAGCTTACGCAAACGTTTACAGTGCCGCTCTGTTCGGTGGCGAATTATCCCGTGGCAATGCTGCATCTGCTAAGGCCGGCGCTGAGGGCTGCCGCACCGCCTCCTATCTGGCATCCTTGCGCTAATCCCCTTCAGTAGCTGGTTCTGGCTCTGACGGTTGCTCGTGTTCCTGATTGACCAGGAACGCGGGCGCTTCTGCTATGACGGCTATCTCAACCAGCCAGTCGGGGTTTGCCAGTCCAGAAATGATCAGCAGGGTTGAAGCCGCCTCATGGCCATTGAGCATTTCATCGCGGACCTCGCGATATAATGGCACACCGTCCTGTGTGGTGATGTAAACCGTCATTTCTATAATGTCTTTTGCCGCAAGGCCCTGGTCAGCCAGTATCGCCAGGATATTTCGCCAGCACTGCTGGTGTTGTCCGCGCTCGCTGTCCGCCAGTTTGCCATCGAGATCGACACCGACCTGACCGGAGACAAACACCAGGTCCTTGCTGGTGCTCACGCGCATGGCCTGGGCATATCTGGAAAACGGTGCCGGCGCCTCTGTGGTGGCAATTTTTACGGGCATGGGTGATATCTCCCTATACTTGATTATAGAATTGGAACATTGTAGAACAAACACAGAACAGGAGTCCTTTAGCGGCTGTGGACAAGGTCTCCAGCAGGCTGGCAGGGCAATGGTGAAAAGTCTAGTGTCTGGCGACAAACAGCTATGAGGAGTGAGCAACATGGCCGGTTCAATCAACAAGGTAATCCTGATCGGTAATCTGGGTGCTGATCCTGAAATCCGCCATACGCAGGATGGACGGCCCATCGCCAATCTGCGCATTGCCACGTCTGAGACCTGGCGCGACCGCAATTCCGGCGAGCGTCGCGAAAAAACCGAATGGCATACAGTGGTGATCTTTTCCGAAGGCCTGTGCAAGGTTGTCGAGCAATATCTGAAAAAAGGCTCGAAGGTCTATCTGGAGGGTCAATTGCAGACGCGCAAATGGCAGGACAGGGATGGCAATGACCGCTATTCCACCGAGGTCGTGCTGCAGAACTTCAATTCTACCCTTGTGATGCTGGACGGCCGCCAGGGCGGGGCCGGTGATGCCGGCGGGTCCAGCCAGGACAGTGGCGGTGATTTTGGCCGTTCAAGTCCGATGCAGCGCCCGCAGCAGGGCGGTGGTGCTGCACGTCAAGGCGATGACGCGCCCTCATTCGCGCGCGATGACATGGATGATGAAGTTCCGTTCTAGGACCGCACGGGTAGAGGGTAACGATGCGTCCGGGCGGCCTGATGTCTCGTATGACCGGTTTCCGGTTGTCGTGAATACCCGATTCCGAATCATTTGGCGGAAGTGTTTTTGAAACGGTAGAGACCGAAAGCAACAATTCCGCCGTATTCCGTTAACCTTTAGGCAACTAAATGCGACTTCGCGCGTTGTCTTGTAGGTATTATGTTGCGGTGCGGCATTTTCGACGGCGATGTGCCTCAAGATGAGCACATTTGGCGGCCAGTTGTCTCGTCAGGGCCTAATGATTTTACAATTCTTGCGTGGCTCCCCGATGGAGAGAGCCGCGGGGAACCAAATTAAATTTGGGGAATGTCTGAATGAAGAAGTTTCTGATCGCTGCCGCGTGCGGCGTGTTTATCCTTGCTGCCAATACGAGCGGGTCATCTGCGGGTGAAATGCTGTCGGCCAAGGAAATCAAGAAGTTCATCCCGGGTCGCGCGAAAGCGAAGATCATGGGATCGAAGGTGACCATGCGCATGAGCCGTGGCGGTCACTTGTCAGCCAAGTGGGACGGTGATCGCGACACAGGTATCTGGCGGGTTGCCAAGAACCAGTTGTGCATCACCTTCAAGAAATGGATGAATGGTGCAACGCGTTGTTCTTCAGTGACGAGAACCGGCAATTCCTACCGGGTTGCAGGCATCACTTTTTCCAAATACTAGTTCAAGTCAGGGTCTCTGAAGCCCGGCAAGCTGTCGTAACAGATATGAAGCGATTGGGTTGGTTCTGGTGTATGCAACCGGAGGCCAGCCTTTGCCCAGTCGCTGTTTGAGAAGCGTGAAACCGCTTGCGGATCAAAATCGGCGTCAAATATATCGTGTCTGGTATCTGCTGGACGGCCTTTCAGCTTCGTTTGAGTTGCGACAACCATACCTGTTCGGTGTGATGTTCGCCTGACTGGATTTCGATGAACAGGCGTTTGACTTCCGGGTGCGCCTTGCGAATGTCCTGTTCAAGGGCATAGATGGCGTCTTCCAGTGTACCTGTATCCATGTCGTCACGGACATCCAGTGATACAGCCACCAGCACGTCTTCCGGCCCCATGTGCATCGTGCGCAACTCGTTGATCTGGTTGACGGCATCCGATGCGTGGATGACGGATTTCAGGCTGGCTGCGAACACGTCCGATACGGCTTCGCCAATCAGCAGACCCTTGGTCTCGAAACACAGGAAAATGGCAACGCCGGCCAACAGCAGCCCGATGCCTATGGAGGCAGCGCCGTCCATCCACGGCAAGGCAAAATACTCTGCCGCAAGCAGCCCTGTGAAGGCGATCACGAGACCGGCCATTGCAGCGGCATCTTCAAACAATACGGTAAACAGTCCCGGGTCCTTGCTTTGCCGGACGGCTTGCCAGATCGGAACCTTGCCGCGTCGCCGGTTGAATTCCCTGGCGGCCAGGAAAAAAGCGACTCCCTCAAACACCATGGCAAGAGCGAGCACAACGTAATTGACGACAGGCGAAGTAACCGGTTGCGGGTGTCTGACCTTGTGAATGCCTTCATACAGAGAGACGCCGGCACCAATAGAGAAAATCAACAACGCCACCACGAAGGCCCAGAAATACAATTCGCGGCCGTAACCGAACGGGTGGGCCTTGTCAGCTGGACGCTTTGATTTTCTCAAACCGTACAGCAACAGGCCCTGATTTCCGGTGTCGACCAGCGAGTGAATGGCCTCCGACAGCATGGCTGAGGAACCCGTGAACACGGACGCTGCAAACTTTGTGCAGGCAATTGCACCATTGCCAACGAGAGCTGCAATGATGACTGTTTGCGAACTGCCTGACGCCATGGTGGTATATGATCCGGTAATGTGATTTGCGGGCACCTGACAGGAGCCCTTATGGTTCATCCAATCAACAGAAATAAGGGAAAAACCATGAGTGTACAATGTCTGGTGCAAGCTGCAGCACTGATGCTGTTGATGATGACTGGGACAAGTGTAGCCGGGGAAGCGGACATTGTCGGTGTCAAGGCGATGAAGGCCTCCAATGGTACGTGGTCCTTCGATGTAACTGTATCGCACGGCGACGAGGGCTGGGATCATTATGCCAACCGATGGGATGTCGTGGCACCTGACGGCACCGTACTGGGCACCCGGACGTTGCTGCATCCGCATGTAACCGAGCAACCCTTCACTCGTTCCCTGCGCGGCGTGAGCGTGCCGGACGGTGTTGTTTCAGTGACGGTTCGAGGCAATGATTCCGTGCACGGGACCGGCGGCAGGGAGTTCTCCGTCGAGTTGCTGAATTAAACCGGCTTTGCCTCATTAAAACAACAGGTTACGCCGTTCATTTTAATCCCGGAAAAGATCGTCGCAAAGTTGCCTGCGGTTGCCATATTTGCTAGGTTGTTGACAATAGAATCGCACTGTAGTCATGCCGCTTGCCCTGAGGCGTGACGCGCCACGAGGAGCCGCCGTTTGAGCGACGACAACGAGATCACCCCGCCACCGCCACCACCAATGGACGAGAGCGGCGTAAGCGTCATAACAATCGAAGACGAAATGCGCCGCAGCTATCTTGATTACGCCATGAGCGTCATCGTCAGCCGTGCGTTGCCTGATGTGCGTGACGGGCTTAAACCGGTACACCGGCGTATTCTTCATTCGATGAATGAGAACGGCTATGACTGGAACAAGCCGTACCGGAAATCCGCCCGCGTGGTCGGTGACGTTATCGGTAAATATCACCCGCATGGTGACCAGTCGATTTATGATGCACTGGTGCGCATGGCACAGGAATTTTCGCTGCGTCTGCCTTTGATTGATGGACAGGGCAACTTTGGGTCTGTGGATGGTGATCCACCGGCTGCGATGCGGTATACCGAAGTGCGGATGGGGAAATCTGCCCACGCGCTGCTGGAAGACATCGACAAGGATACTGTCAACTTCCAGGACAACTACGACAACTCCGAAAGAGAACCGGCCGTTCTGCCGGCCCGGTTTCCGAACCTGCTGGTCAACGGGGCAGGCGGCATTGCCGTGGGCATGGCCACCAACATTCCACCACACAACCTGGGTGAAGTTGTCGACGCCACCATTGCGACAATGGAGAATCCCGCGATTTCCATGGAACAACTCAACGAGATAGTTCCCGGGCCCGACTACCCCACCGGCGGCATCATTCTGGGGCGCGCCGGCATACGGCTGGCGCAATCGACCGGTCGTGGATCAGTTGTCACCCGGGGCCGGGCGACCATTGAGGAAATCCGCAAGGATCGCGAAGCCATTCTGATTCATGAAATCCCCTACCAGGTGAACAAGTCCTCGATGATCGAAAAGATCGCCGAACTGGTGCGTGACAAGCGGGTTGAGGGTATTTCAGACATTCGCGATGAATCCGATCGTCACGGCATGCGGGTGGTTATTGAACTGAAGCGTGACGCAGTTGGCGATGTGGTGCTGAACCAGCTCTACAAATATTCGCAATTGCAGACGTCATTCGGCGTCAATTCAGTGGCGCTGACCGGCGGGCGTCCGGAAGTGATGACGCTCAAGGATATGCTGGTGGCGTTTGTCGCGTTCCGCGAGGAAGTTGTCACAAGGCGCACCAAGTTCCTGCTGAACAAGGCCCGGGACCGGGCTCATGTATTGGTTGGTCTTGCCATTGCGGTTGCCAACATCGATGAAGTCATTGCACTGATCCGCGCAGCACCAGATCCGGCAACGGCGCGTGCCGGCCTGATGGGTCGTGACTGGCCGGCCAAGGACATGGCGCCTCTTATCCGTCTGATTGCCGATCCCAGGCATCAGTTGAAGGAAGACGGCACCTACCGTCTGTCAGAAGAACAGGCGCGAGCCATCCTTGAATTGCGGCTGCAGCGCCTGACCGCCCTCGGGCAGGACGAAATCGGCGATGAGTTGCAAAAACTGGGCGGCGAGATTTCCGACTATCTTGATATCCTCAGGTCCCGGGCTCGCGTGCAGTCCATCATCCGTGAAGAACTGATGGCGGTGAAGGAAGAGTTTGCCACACCACGGCGGACCGAAATTGCCGATTATCTCGGGGAAGTCGACGACGAAGACCTTATTGCCCAGGAAGACATGGTCGTCACCGTGTCGCACACCGGCTATATCAAGCGGGTTCCGCTGGTGACATACCGGGCGCAGCGCCGCGGCGGCAAGGGCCGCTCCGGCATGCAGACCAAGGACGAGGATTTCGTCACGCGATTGTTCGTAGCCGATACGCACACACCCATGCTGTTCTTCTCTTCGCGCGGCATGGCCTACAAGATGAAGGTCTGGCGCCTGCCATTGGCTGCACCACAGGCGCGGGGCAAGGCACTGGTGAATTTGCTGCCTCTGGAAGCCGGTGAGCGCATAACCACCATCATGCCGTTGCCTGCGGACGAGGCGACGTGGAGTGAACTGGACGTCATGTTCGCGACGACCCGCGGTACCGTGCGGCGTAACAAGCTGTCCGACTTTGTCAACGTTCGCCAGAACGGCAAGATTGCGATGAAACTGGATGAGGGCGATGGCATTGTCGGTGTGGAGACCTGCCAGGATGCCGATGACGTACTGCTGACAACGGCAAAGGGTCAGGCCATCCGCTTCAAGGTGACCGATGTGCGCGTGTTTGCAGGCCGGGATTCGGTCGGCGTGCGCGGCATCAACCTGGCAGATGGTGACGCGGTCATATCCATGACCGTGTTGCGCGGCTTTGCAGCGACGTCGGATGAGCGTGTCGCCTATGTCAAGATGCGCCGTGCCATGGAAGGCGATGATGGCGAAGGCGCGGATGTCGATGAAGAGGCAAACGGAGACGCTGCCATCGACCAGCAGCGCTACATCGAGATGGGTGCTGCCGAGCAGTTTATCCTGACATTGTCCAAAAACGGCTTCGGCAAACGATCGTCTGCCTATGAATACCGCGTCACGGGTCGTGGCGGCAAAGGCATCACGGCAATGGCAGTCAATGACCGCAATGGTGATCTGGTTGCCTCTTTCCCGATTGAAGAAACTGATCAGATCATGCTGGTGACAGATGGCGGTCAGCTGATCCGCTGTCCGGTCAACGATATTCGCATTGCCGGTCGCTCGACACAGGGGGTTACCGTGTTCCGGACCGATGCAGACGAGAGTGTTGTTTCGGTCAGCCGCATTTCCGAGGACGTGACCGGGGATGATGACGACGAGGATGAAGCTGAAGACCCCGTGATCGACGACAACCCGGATGATGGTACCGCTAGCGAATAAATTTCGTCAAAGCTGCATCACGACTGATTGCGCGGGGAAACCGGGGCGAACCATCCTGGTTGCGGCCAAGGCATAACAGTTGCCGGCGCTTCAGCTGTCCCAGGATCCTGGCCTCACATTGCTTGAGATGCCTTGAGGCGCCCCATGCAATGACGATGTCTCCGCGGTGTCGCCTTATCCACGACAGTGCGCGGTCGATCGCCTGGTCGTTCAGGGGATCGCTGTTGCCATCGCTTGCCGTCAGCTTGGTGGAATCTGCCTCGATAACCGCACTCAGATTGACCACGCCGTGCACATCATAGCCGTGGCGGCGGCTTATGTTGGTGGTCATCGTCGTCGTGGCGTCGTTGGCAGCTTCATCTGCACGGCTGGGGTTCATCATGATCCAAAGCACATGCCTGTCGGTTCGTCCGGTCAGGTTGCGGCGTAGCCAGTAGCGATGCTGTCCGCAGGCAGAAAACACCGCGAGACGGCTGGTCATGTTGCGGGGCAGGGATTTCATGATGCCGGTTCTATCTGGCTTGACGTCCGCTGCAAACTGTTGATTGCTTGGCTTCGCAACGGTTCATGATTGGTTGTATCGCAACTGGACATGCTTTTGCGGGATGTGCTTCAGCAAATCGAAGAGGTAGCGATGACCGTTTTGTCAATTCCAATTGAACTTTATGCAGCCTACGTGCTCGCCTGCGCTGCCGTGGCGATAGTGCCGGGTCCATCGGTTACCGTGATTATTGCCAACTCCCTGCGCCATGGAACCAGGGCTGGCCTGCTCAATGTGGCAGGCACCCAGGCAGGACTTGCAGTCATGCTGCTGATCCTGGCGGCCGGTCTGCAGTTCATTGTGGAAAGCCTTGCCCACGTCTTCGACATCATCAGATGGCTGGGAGCGGCCTACCTGATCTGGCTCGGCATCAAACTGCTGCAGTCGGATGGCACAATGGGCAAGGTGGCAGAGGTGCCGCGCGCGCACGGATCGTTCTTCTGGCAGGGGTTCGTGGTGGTTTTGTCCAACCCCAAGGCACTGTTCTTTTTCGGTGCCCTGATTCCGCAGTTTCTGACGCCGGGCGGCAATGCGCTGGCGCAGACGGTTTTGCTGGGCGCCACGTTCATCGCGGTTGCAACGCCTCTGGATTCCAGTTACGCCTTGCTGGCCGGCGGTGCCGGTAAATGGCTTTCGCGCACCCGTGTCAGGGCGCTGGAGGTCGGCAGCGGGTTGTGTCTCATAGGCGGCGGTCTTTGGCTGGCATTGGCGCGCCGGTAACAGGCCGGGGTGAGCAAAGCCTTGACGGTCGTGCTCACGCCGGGTTGATCAGGCGTTGTTGAGGCTTGCTTCCTTTTCCAAGTCCCAGAAAGCTGCCTCTATCTTGTGCCCGTCTAGGTCGCGCAGGAAACACCCGTAATAGGGTTCGCCATATTCTTCGCGCGGACCAGGTTCACCATCACCGGTCGCACCGTGCTTCAGTGCGGTATCATAAAACTCGTGCACTTCCTGTTTCGAGTTGGCCCAAAACCCGAAATGCACGCCGTTTGCTGTCACGGCGGGTTTCCCGTCTATCGGCGCCTGAACCCAGAATTCCGGAAATTTCTTGCCGAAGGCTGCAGCATCACTGTGTTCCATGATAACGCCTGCGCCAATCGTTGCCAGCACGGCAGTGTAAAAGGATTTGGCTTTCGCATAATCATTCGTGCCCAGCGACACATGCGACATTATTGAGGGGTTTTCCATCGTTTCATCCTCCTATTGGTGGTGTTTCGTCTATAGGGCTTCGCTGCCCTTTTGCGGGTTTGAGACGTTCTCATTGTCTTGCAAGTCATTGTAACAACTTTATGGGTTCAAACCGGACCCGTGTTGGTATAAGTGTCTCCACCATGACACGAATAGGATTTTACCCCGGCAGTTTTGATCCTGTCACGTTCGGACATCTGGACGTGATAGCCCGCGCTGCGCGGTTTCTCGACAAGCTGGTACTGGGCGTTGGCGTGCATCATGGCAAGGCGCCATTTCTGGAAACGCCAAAACGGCTGGAGTTGCTGTCACAGGCATGTCTACCGGTCGGCAACGCGACGGGGTGCGAGATCAGCATCGAGACTTTTGATGGTCTGGCAGTGGATGCGGCACGTAATGCAGGGGCCGGCATTATCGTGAGAGGCCTTAGAGATGCCTCGGATTTTGATTATGAGGTACAGATGGGCCAGATGAATGCTGGTCTTGCGCCTGATATAGAAACCGTGTTTCTTGCGGCCAGCCCGGCAACCAGGATGATCGCTTCATCCCTGGTCAAGCAGATCGCAAAGATGGGTGGAGATATATCAAGCTTTGTTCCCGAGGCGGTTAATTCTGCGGTTCTCGAAACCCTGAAAGCCAAATAACTTCAAATCCCTGGAGAGTTATATTGAGAAACAGATTTGGTACGGCATTGGCCGGATTTTGTGTTGCGACTGCACTAGCAATGACACAAGCACAAGCGGCGAATCAGATCGTCATGGACCTCAAGTGCGGGCCGGTGGTGATTGATTTGCGGGCAGACCTGGCACCAAAGCACGTCAGGCAGATCACGACCCTGGCCACAGACGGATTTTATGACGGCATTGTGTTTCACCGGGTGATCGACGGGTTCATGGCCCAGACCGGTGATCCGACCGGGACCGGCACCGGGGGTTCCGACCTGCCCGATATTCCGGCAGAGTTTTCTGCCGAACCATTTGTGCGCGGCACGGTTGGCATGGCTCGTTCGAGCAGTCCCGACAGTGGCAATTCGCAATTCTTTATCATGTTTGCGCCCAACAGTGGTCTGAACGGGCAATATACCGTGTGGGGGAAAATCGCGTCGGGCATGGAGTGCGTCGACAAGATCAACAAGGGTGAGCCACCTGCAAAGCCTGACAAGATCCGGAAGATGATCGTCAGGTAATACGACTTTTTCATCCCTAAATCAGTTTCATTCATGGACATACAGAAGGAGAGCCTTGTGGCCGATCTAGATCCAGAAAACACACTCATCTTGGACTCAACCCAGGGGCGCGTCGTCATCAAGCTGCGTCCTGACCTGGCACCGGGTCATGTAACCCACATCAAGGAACTGGCCCGCGAAGGGTTTTATGACGGTACGCCATTTCACCGGGTCATAGACGGTTTCATGGCACAGGGCGGCGATCCGACCGGCACCGGTACGGGCGGTTCCAGCAAGCCGAACCTCAAGGCTGAATTTTCCAGTGAACCGCATAAGCGCGGTACGGCATCGATGGCGCGTTCAAGCCTGCCTGACTCGGCCAATTCGCAATTCTTCCTGTGCTTTGGCGACTGTTCATTCCTTGACGGTCAGTACACCGTTTGGGGCGAAGTTGTCGAAGGCATGGAGAATGTTGACAAGTTCAAGCGCGGCGAACCTGTTCAGGGACCCGATCGCATTGAGAAAATGCAGGTCATGGCCGACGCGGGCTAGAGGAATATCCTTCCACACGGATGGATGAAACTGTCCTAGCACTATGGAATCGGGCATCTATAGCCGATCAGGTGACCCTGCCTGATCGGCTGATGCTCCGGTTTTCCGGCTTTGTCGAGACTATGTGGCGGCGGCTTGAATGAAAGTTGATCTATTTGATTTCGAGTTGCCGCCCGACCTGATTGCCTTGCGCCCGGTAAGTCCACGGGATGCGGCGCGGCAATTGCTGGTTCATCCTGACGGGCAACTGTCGGATGATCATGTCGCAAATTTCGCCGATCATCTCAATCCAGGTGATGTGCTGGTGTTCAACAATACGCGCGTCATTCCCGCCAGGCTGAACGGGCGGCGAACCGGACGAGGCGACAGCGAACCGGCTATCGAGGTAACACTTCACTTAAGAGCCAGCGATGCAACGTGGATGGCGTTTGCCAAACCCGGCCGCAAGCTCAATGTCGGAGATGCCATCACGTTTTCTGATGATCTGGTTGCTGTCGTGCAGGCCAAGAATGTCGGTGGGGAAATCGAGCTGACGTTCAGCCGGCGCGGCGCCGAGCTGGACGCTGCCATTGCTGCACACGGTGTCATGCCATTGCCGCCTTACATCGCCTCGAAACGGGCAACTGATGAACGTGACGCGGACGACTATCAAACCATGTTTGCCGCCCGTGACGGCGCGGTCGCGGCGCCGACTGCTTCTCTGCACTTCACACCTGACCTGATGCGGCGTATCTGCGAGTGCGGAGCAAGCCACGAGTTTGTGACACTGCATGTGGGTGCCGGGACATTTCTGCCGGTCAAGGCAGACGATACCACGGCCCATAAAATGCATTCTGAATGGGGTGAAGTGGATCCGGTTGTGGCTGAACGTCTCAATGCAGCGCGCGCGGCCGGCGGGCGCATCATCGCCATCGGCACAACAGCTTTGCGGCTGCTGGAAAGTGCGGCCGATACACATGGCCGCCTGCATGGCTGGTCAGGGGCAACCGACATTTTCATTACGCCGGGATACCGGTTTCGGGCCGTTGATGGCCTGATGACCAATTTTCACCTGCCGCGTTCCACCTTGTTCATGCTGGTCAGTGCCTTTTGCGGCCTGGAAACCATGCAGGCGGCTTATGCCCATGCGATTGCCGGACGCTATCGTTTCTATTCCTATGGCGACTCAAGCCTGCTATGGCCTGCCTTGCAATGACAGACACGTTCACATTTACACTTCACAAGAGCGATGGCCTTGCGCGGCGTGGCACGGTTCATACGCTGCATGGTGACATACGCACACCTGCCTTCATGCCAGTGGGCACCGCCGGTACGGTCAAGGCCCTGTACATGGACCAGGTGCGTGATGCGGGTGCTGATATCATCCTGGGAAATGTCTATCACCTGATGTTGCGGCCTGGTGCCGAGCGGGTTGCCAGGCTTGGGGGTCTGCACAAGATGACCGGGTGGCACGGCCCGATCCTGACGGATTCCGGCGGTTTCCAGGTGATGTCACTGGCCCAGTTGCGCAAGCTGACTGAAGACGGCGTGACTTTTCAGTCGCATATTGACGGATCAAGACATTTCCTGAGCCCGGAACGTTCAATGGAGATACAGCGTCTGCTGGGGTCCACCATCCAGATGCAACTGGACGAGTGCGTGGCGTTTCCGCATACGGCAAAAGACGCAGAGCGCGCCATGCAATTGTCGCTGCGCTGGGCGAAACGGTCGCGCGAGGCATTTGGCGATCAGCCGGGCAGGGGTTGTTTCGGCATTGTGCAGGGGGGCACCGATGCGGGGCTTCGCGAACAGTCCGCCAAGGGACTGATCGACATTGGTTTTCATGGGTATGCCATTGGCGGGCTGGCGGTGGGCGAGGGGCCGGAACTGATGCTGTCGACTATCGAGGTGACCCAACCGCATTTGCCTCCAGATAGCCCTCGTTACCTGATGGGGGTCGGCACACCGCTTGATCTGCTGGAAAGCGTGGCGCGCGGTATCGACATGTTTGACTGCGTTATGCCGACCAGATCGGGGCGTCACGGACAGGCATTTACCAGCACCGGCAAGATGAATTTGCGCAATGCCAGATTTGCCGAAGATCAACGCCCGCTTGATGAAACAATTGATCACCCCGCCTTGCGTGACTATTCGCGGGCCTACGTGCATCACCTGGTGCGGGCCGGAGAGATACTGGGAATGATGATCTTGTCGTGGGCCAATATCGCGTACTATCAGCACCTGATGGCCGGCATGCGCGACGCAATCGATGAAGATCGTTTCGAGGCGTTCAGACGCTCTACCAGGGCAAAATGGGACGCTGGCGAGTCGCCTGTGGACTAAGCGGTGTTGTTGACGCTTATGCCGTGAGCATGCGACATATTACCTTTGTCATTTTTAGCGGGAGTTCTAACAAATGAAAATGACCGGAGAAGAAGTCATTGCGGCCCCTCGTCAAGCGGTATGGGACGCGCTAAATGATCCGGAAATTCTGAAACAGTGCATTACCGGCTGCGAGGAAGTCAAAAAGAAATCGGACAAGGAGTTCGAGGCCAAGGTGACAGCCAAGGTAGGTCCGGTAAAGGCATCGTTCATCGGCGATGTAAAACTGTCGAAACTGAATCCACCACGCAGCTATGTCATCTCGGGTGAGGGCAAGGGCGGTGTCGCCGGGTTTGCAAAGGGCGGTGCGACAGTAAGGTTAAGTGATACCGGCGACTCTGCGACGAAACTATCATATGATGTAGATGCTCAAGTGGGTGGAAAGCTGGCGCAAATCGGCTCGCGTCTCATAGATTCCACAGCCAAGAAGATGGCGGCCGATTTTTTCAAAAAGTTCAACAAAATTGTGAGCGAAAGTGCAGAAGTTACTGAAATGACAAAACAAACCACTGCGAAAAAGGCTCCTGGCAAAAAGCCTGCCAGCAAGGCGGCAAAAGCGACGGCATCGAAACCAGCCGAGACCAAAGCAGCGGCTAAACCAGCGGCGAAAGCTGCCAAGGCGACCGCCAAGCCAGCTGCAAAAGCAAGCAAGGCGGCAGCCAAACCGGCAGCAAAGGCCAGCAAGGCAGCAGCCAAGCCAACTGTAAAAGCAGCCAAACCTGCAGCAAAGGCCAGCAAGGCATCTGCCAAGCCGGCAGCAAAAGCGTCGAAACCTGTCGCTTCAGCACCCAGGTCTGCCACCTCGGGCACAGCTCCGGCAGTCTCCATGGCCGGCGTGGCTGCGTCTGCCAGTGCTGATGCGGTGAAGAAGGCCGCGGGTGAGGCAGGTTCCGCTACCGCGTCAGCCGCAAATTCAGCGGCCACCAGCGCAAGCCAGGCTGCCGACAAGGCAAAGACCACCGCAAGTGACAATATTCCACCGCAGGTCAAATCCATGTCCGGTATGTGGACGTGGGTGATGATTGCGGCTGCCGCGGGTCTTGTCCTGCTGTGGGCAACCGGCAAATAGTCGGTTGACCAACCGCCGGTTTGCTTTGGTTGCAATACGTGAGTGCATTCTATCCGTAAAACGACATGCATGCCTGCCGGGTGTGTTTTCCGTCGTGCGAACTTGTGTGGGGCAAGATTAACTGGCATGGCGAATGGTGAGCAACAGAACGCGCACAACATATACTCGGCGCTGAAAAGCGGGCGAATGGCACTGGTATCGACCGGGCTGTTCAGTTTCATCATCAATCTGCTGATGCTCACCGGCCCGCTGTTCATGTTGCAGGTCTATGACCGCGTATTGAACAGCGGCAGCGTCTCAACGCTTGCTGCGCTGCTCATTCTCGCGGTAACTCTTTACTGCCTATACGGGTTTCTGGAGTTTATTCGCAGCCGGGTGATGGTGCAGGTCGGGCGCCAGCTTGACGAGGGCTTGCGCGCGCGCGCATTCGACATGATGAGTTTCCATGCGACCAAGGGCAATCCCCAGGTCAGGAATTCGCCCATCACGGACTTGCTGACGGTTCGCCAGTTCGTATCGGGACCGGGCCCGTTTGCGTTTTTTGACATGCCATGGGCACCCATCTACCTGTTTGTCATCTATCTCATGCATCCTTGGCTGGGCATTGCGGCGGGTTTTGCAGTCGTGGTCCTGGCGGTGTTGGCGGTCATCAATAACCGGTTGATGAAAGAACCTTCCGCAGAGGCCCAGAAGGCGATTGCCCAGGCGCAGGTCATGTCTGACGAGAGCTTGCGCAATGCGGAAGTCTCCACTGTGCTTGGCATGTCCGATGTCCTGCGAAACCGCTGGGAGAGTGTTCAGACAGCAGCCCTTGATGCGCAGACCTCCGCGTCCAATCGCGGTGGCCTGATTTCCTCCATGTCACGCTCCCTGCGACTGATGTTTCAGTCCGGTATACTGGGTCTTGGTGCCCTGCTTGCCGTGCAACAGGAAATTTCTCCAGGCTCGATGATTGCAGCGTCCATCATCATGGCCCGCGCGCTGGCACCGGTTGAACAGGCAGTGGCGCACTGGCAACCTTATCTCGGTTTCAGGCGGGCCTGGGCGCGGCTGTCCGGGTTGATGAAGCAGACCCCGGCACCTGCAGAGCCAATGCCGCTGCCGCAGCCGCTAGGCGCTCTCGAGGTTGAAGGATTAAGCGCTTTCGTCGCCGACAGTGACAAGCCAATCGTTTCCAATGTGTCTTTCAAGATTGCGGCGGGCACCGGGCTTGGCGTGATTGGCCCGACAGGGGCAGGAAAATCAACCCTTGCGCGCGCTATCGTGGGGGCATGGCCGAGACTGCGCGGCAAGGTTCGCCTTGACGGCGCGGAAGTGCGTCAGTGGGATTCTGTGAGCCTGGGCAAACATCTGGGCTATCTGCCGCAGGATGTCGAATTGTTTGAAGGCACGGTAGCAGAGAATATCTCGCGGTTCGAGCCGGAAGCCGATCCGGAAAAGATTGTGGCAGCAGCCCGGCAGGCGGCGGTACACGACATGGTGCTCAAACTGCCCGACGGTTACAACACCCGGGTTGGAACCGGCGGGCACCGGCTGTCTGCCGGTCAGTTGCAGCGCATCGGCCTTGCCCGCGCCATGTATGGCGATCCGGTGCTGCTTATCATGGACGAACCAAACGCCAATCTGGACGCCGAGGGTGAGGCCGCCCTGGTGCAGGCTGTGGCTAACGCACGGCGCCGGGGAGCGACGGTGATTATTGTGGCGCATCGCCCCAGCGCGCTTGCCGCCATTGATACGCTGTTGATGATGAAGGACGGCCAACAGGTGGCTTTCGGCCCCAAGGAAGAGGTGCTCGCCCAGGTCTTGCAGAACAGCCGCGGCCCAGACGGGAAGCGTCCGATCGCACCTGCGCCGGCAGGACCGGGGTCCGCCGGATCGGCTTCGGCAGGTGCCGGTGCCACAGCCGGCGCCTCCCCGCCCAAGGGCCTGCAGACTGCCAGCTCTTACTCGATTGTCACTGAACCGGGGAAACCAAATGAGTGACAGGACCAGTAACTCGCTGCGGCGTTATCAGTTGGCCGGGTTTGTCGGCATAATCGTCATCATGGGCAGCGTGGTGGGTTGGGCGGTGCTGACTGAACTGCGCGGCGCAGTCATTGCGCCCGGCACCATGGTTGTGGACGGTAATACCAAGCGTATTCAACATCGCGATGGCGGCATTGTTGCCGAGATCAAGGTGCGTGATGGCGACATGGTGAAGGCGGGTGACCTGCTGATCCTGCTTGACCCGACCGATACCAGGGCCGAACTGGGTATTATCGACACAATTCGCATTGAATGGGTGGCCAAGGCGGCGCGCCTGCGCGCGCAACGCGACGGCATGGATGAACTGGTGTTCGATGCCGGGCTTGAAGCGCGCCGCAATGAGGCGTCGGTGCGCAAGCTGCTGTCGGGTCAGGAAAGGCTGTTTGTGTCGCAGACGGCCTCACTCAAGGGACGGACGGAACAGCTGCGCGAACGCATCGCGCAGCTGAACGAGGAAATCAACGGCATGGAGGCGCAGCTGGCCGCCAAGGAAAACCAGAAAAAGCTGATTGAAAAAGAACTCACCTCGATGCAGCAGTTGCTCGACAAGGGCCTCGTTCAGGTTACCCGTGTTCTGGCCCTGGAGCGCGAACAGGAACGGCTCGCCGGTGAAACCGGCCAACACAAGGCCGAGATTGCCCGTGCGCGCGGAAAAATCAGCGAAGTGGAAATCCAGATACTGCAGTTGCGCGATGATGCGCTGACCACCACGCTGACGGAACTGCGTGAGGCCGAAGCCAAGATTGCCGAGTTTGACGAACGCCGCATCGCGGTGTCGGCCAAGCTGAAGCGTATTGAGATCCGTTCGCCGCGCAACGGTTTTGTGCATCAACTGGCCGTGCACACCATTGGCGGCGTCATTGCACCGGGAGACGCGGTGATGATGATCGTGCCGGAAGAAGACCCCCTGATCGTGGAAGCCAATGTTCGGCCGCAGGATATCGACCAGGTTTTTCTGGGGCAGGAGGCTATCATGCGGTTTCCCAATGCGGTGTCTACAGTGACGCCGCAGATCAATGGCCGGGTCACTCTAGTCAGTGCTGACCTCAAGCAGCCGGAACAGAACCAGCCGCCGTTTTACACAATCCGGCTCAAGCTGGAGGACAAGGAAAAGGCCAAGCTCAACGGTCTTGAACTCAAGGCAGGCATGCCGGCGGAGGCATATATGCAAACCAATGGTCGTAGCCCCTTGAGTTATTTGTTGAAACCGTTTAGGGACCAACTCAATCACGCTTTTCGCGAGCGCTGATTCAGGTATCTGCCTGAAACTGACCTCCGCCTGGAGGTGTATACCTGCCGGATTTCAAGCGTTTAACACGTCACGTTCCGGCTTTTGGGAGCCCGTAGCTCAGTTGGTAGAGCAACTGACTTTTAATCAGTAGGTCCACGGTTCGAACCCGTGCGGGCTCACCAAAAACTCTAATCACTCCAGTATTCAATTCGTTCCGAACACCTGGTTTGCCCGGGCGTTTGATCAAACCGGTTCAGGTTTCCTCATCGTCCGCTTTTGCCGCCGTGGGCTGCGCTGGCCCGGCCAGATGCCTGTTGATGTCGTTGTGATGGAACATGATTCTCCAGACGTGAAAACTTGCCCGCCGCAGCCAGCGAATGGCATCGAGCCGCAACAGGGCGGTGTCGGTGTCGGTCGTACCCTGGCTGGCAAGGTCGATTGTGGCCTCCCGCATGGTCTGGCCGGTGCTTTCCAGTTGCTGCCGGATGATATTGACCCTGTCTTCCGCTTCGTCTGCCTGTCCATCCAGATATGTCTTGATCGCCGTCACCAGTTCATGGGCAATCGGGGCAAGTTCCGGATCAGTTGCCAGAACGGCTATTCGTGCCTTCTGGCCGCAGCGATGATGCAGTCTGTCGAGGTGATCAAGTGAATGAACCACTGCCATGTGGCGCGCGTGGTTCAAAGCATCAGCCGGGCTGGTACGGATATTGCGGTTGTAGAGCCTTGTTTCCCATGTGGCGTTTGCTACCGTTTGCAGGCCTGTTCTTGTCCTGCGGCGGGGCCCGGTTTCCAGCAGTGTCACCAGTGTGCCGAACAGGGCATCGGCAATGTTGCCCACGCTTGCGACCGCCGCGAAAGTTGCAGCAGACGGATCACCGAGCAGGCTGTCGTCGAGTTTCGAGGTCAGCGCCGGTCCCCGTTCAGGTACCAGGCGGATTACGAGCCTGGCAAACTGTGGCGTAAAGCCAATGACAAGCAGCACGCCAAGCAGGTTGAACATGGTGTGAAAGGCGACCAGTGCGATCTGCGGGTCGAACGCATATCCTGACGTGTGCCAATAGCCGACGAACCAGTCCAGCGGATACAGCAGCGTGAAGGCCATGATGCCGGTCATGACATTGTAGATGACATGGGCATAGCCGGTCCGCCGGGTTCCCACGGCGCCACCGGCAGACGCGAGTACTGCGGTAAAGGTGGTTCCCACATTCATGCCGATGACCATGGCCGCTGCTTGCGGAAACGAGATGGCACTGCTGGCAAGGGCGGCCAGAGCCGCTGCAATAC
>Ga0316193_10000794_pt1 | contig 20352 bp, 43 predicted proteins | sample MerIslsedime2_MG_FD_207735 | JGI IMG/M metagenome (GOLD analysis project Ga0316193, IMG submission 207735) | Coastal sediment microbial communities from Maine, United States - Merrow Island sediment 2 | ecosystem: Environmental > Aquatic > Marine > Coastal > Sediment | place: USA: Maine... | reverse complement strand
AGCTATGCTAATTGATACATTAGATTCAAAAAGTTACAAAGCTCACAGATTAAAAGAAGATACTAAATGAAACCAACAAAAATAACAGACAAAACAATAGCTCAACACTACGGCTTAACACAAAACACTATAAGCAACTATAAAAATGCTACTGACAAAAAAAGACTTGTTTATGAAGCATTAAGATTTACTTTAGAGAGTAAAAACAATGATAGGGAGATAAGATGAACATAGAATACACAGAAAGCATTTGGTCACTAGATGAAGAAAAAGCTGTTAAAGATTTGGAAGGTCTTAAAAATGGCGAACATTGTTTTTATCCTGAGTCAGATTATGGACACGGAAGTATTTATAAAAAAGAAAATGGTTTTGAATGTTGGTCAATTCCTATGTATGGTGGAGATGAAATGTTTGAATCTTTAGAAGAAACTGCAGAGAGTGCTTTTAATTTAGTATGCTCGTGGACATAAAGGATAACACATGATAGAATCAAAACCAATGCAAATAGCAAGACTCTATAACATGAACACACCACTATACCTAATAGCTCAAAAGTACCAGCTTAATGTAGCAGAAGTAATTAATATACTTCATAAATTTGTAGTGAAGGGGTAGAGGATGAAATATATATTAATAAATCAAGATACAAAAGAAGAAATAAAGCTTATCGACAAACAGATAGATTTTTTAAGATACAATGAATATACTCATAATGCAAACAATGAGTATCATGTAAGCAATAAAATGTTTAATAGAGTAAAGGAAGTTAAGTGAAAGAGTTTCTGAATAAAGTTCACTTAGGAGATAGTTTAGAGTTGATAAAAAAACTCCCAGATAACTCAATAGATTTAATAGTAACAGACCCTCCATATATAGTTGATACAACAAATCCAGACCCTAAGTCAAGTATGTCATTTTCATTAAGTAAGCTTTGCGGAAGTGATATAGAAGCAATAGGAAGTGGCTTTGATATAGAAGCTCACTTTGCAGAATGGGAGCGAGTAATGAAGAAATTTAACGCTTTTGTCTTTTGTAGCAATAAACAAATATCTGATTTAATGAAGTGGGGAGAGTCAAGAGGTCATGTTACAACTTGCTTAGTGTGGTGGAAAAATAATGCTCCACCATTATGTAATGGTAACTGGATAAGTAATATAGAATACTGCATACACATAAGACAAAAAGGTGCTACGTTTCAAGGTGCTTCAGACGTTAAAAGTAAAGTACATAGAGAGAGTATAGTAAGAAGTGAATTTGACCACCCAACCGTTAAGCCATTAGAACTTATTAAAAAGCATATCTTAGTAGGTAGTAATGAAAACGATATAATTCTTGACCCTTTCATGGGAAGTGGTACAACTGCAAATGCTTGTATCCAATTAGATAGACAATTTGTAGGCTATGAGCTAAATGAGAAGTATCATAAAATGGCTTGTGAGAGAGTTGAGAGAGCCAAGGGAAACTTTGGCTTATTTGAAGGAATGTGAAATGCAAACTAAAACACAATCACTAATAGAAAGCACAATAAACATACTTATAGGCTATATCGTAGCAATACTAAGCCAATTACTCGTATTTCCACTTTTTGACATTGTAGTACCTCTAAGCGATAACTTATTAATAGGTGCATACTTTACAGCAATAAGCCTAATTAGAAGCTATGCTGTAAGAAGATTTTTTAATAGAAAGGCATAACATGGAAAACTTCACACTATATGTAAAATTTACAATCATAGGGATTTTCTTAGGCTTAGGCTATGAGTTCGGCACACACCTTTTCAAATATGCAAATAAATTTATAGGGATGTAAGATGACTTTAACAAGACTACAACTAAAAAAGATACTTAACTATCTAGAATCAGATTTAGAAGATTTTAACATAGGAAAGACAGATATGAACGTCAAAGAGCTTATGGAGCTAAACGATTTAAAAGAGATTATCAGAGTCGAATACATAAGAGAGACAATAAAATATAGTGAAAGTGTTACCGATTGTAACTAAATGAAAAGAAATGTAGTGTATAGTATTAATAATTAATATGTTTGTGCTATACTATTACTATAAAAGACAAAATTAAAGGATAAGAAGATGAAGTATAGTTATATTTTTATAAACCAAGAGTTGTTAGACATATTAAATAGACTAGGATATGTTCATTTTGCTACTAAAGACCAAGTAGAAAGTTTTAAAGATGGTAGAGCATTTTACTTTTGCATAGAGAATAAACAGTACGGATATGTTGATATTCTTCCTTATGCAGAGGTAGAAAACATTAAAAGTAATGAAGAGTATTTAAGAGAAGAAGATAAAAGGATAGCAGATGAGCCAAGAAAAAGCTAATTTAATCAAACTTATAAAAGAGATAGACAGCATGACAACTGGAATACAACTCCACGAGTTCAGACGTGATAGGATGATAGGATTTGACCCAAACTCTAAAGGGTATGGATTTTTAAACAGAGCATTAACTCTTAAATGGGCGAAATTCAATGACATAAAAAGTTACGATGTAATGGCTATATGCTCAGAGATAGATTCAACGGAAGCACAAGCTTTTAATTAAAGGAAATAAAATGTATGAAAAAGCACTAAATGATTCAATCGAAGCTTTCAAGGGTTTAGATGAAACAGAATACACGATAAGCAAAACAGCACCGTACGAAGCGTATAAAGATGGTCAGACAATTACAAAGGGATTCTTTGATATAGAGTCCACATTGCATTCGATTTGGGTGTTAAACGGCAAAGTGTTAACTAACTTTTACGAAGCGATTGACGGGGTTGTTTATTGTAGAGAGGTTGAGCCAGATAATGGCTAAATGCAAAATATGCAAAAGTGAGTATGATAAAAGAAATATATCTCACTTAGTATGTAGCTATGAATGTTCAATCGAATATGCAAAGAAAAGTTCACTTAAAAAAGAAAAAGCAACTAAGCAGAAAGCCCGTAAAGCACTAAAGAGCTTTAACAATAGTGATGTAAATGTATTGAAGCGTAAAGCACAAGAGATATGCAATAAGTATATAAGGTTAAGAGATAAAAACTTGCCTTGTATATCATGTAACCATGACTTTAATCAAGGTAGACAAGCTCACGCTGGACACTATAGACCTCAAGGCGGAAACAGTCTATGGAGATATGACGAAAGAAATATACACAAGCAATGTTCTATATGTAATAATCATCTATCTGGGAATCTTGTGCCTTATAGAGAAAATCTTATATCAAAAGTTGGAATTGAGATAGTAGAAGAGTTAGAAAATACAAACACGATTAAGAAATGGACTAAGCCAGAACTAGAAAATATCATAGAATACTATAAGAATAAGATAAAAGTGTTACAAAACTAAACACATTAGTATAAACTTACTCTAATTATATTAACTATTAATACTATTATGTTATACTATGGTTATAAAAGACAAAAAGGATAAGAAGATGTATAAAGAACTAATTAAACTAAATAGTCCACTTAGCGAGAAAGAAGCACATAGGATTCTTGATGAAGTCTTGGGAATTAGATTTGAGAGACGAAATGAACTTCATGACTTGATAGAGAAAATTTATTTTGATAGCAATAAAGCAAAGGACGAAAAATGATAGACGCAAACGAAACAGCATTATATAAACACCTAGAAGCTGAGGAAAAAGCAGAACGAGAGCATGCAAGTATGATTGACGAACTAGATGACGCTTTAATGCCACTCTATGAAGAGATGAAACAACTACACGATAACATAGCTAAGAAGTATCGCTTTGAGAGTAAACTTTCAGAGTGGGTTGACGAACAGTAAGAAGTGGCACACAAATAAGCCCACAACTTGATTAAAGGACTCCTGAAAGTATGGAGATGAATTGTTATAATATTATTTAAAAAAGTATTATTACTGAGGGGGAGCTGTTACTCTCTCTTGGTAATAATACAAAAAAGGATTTGAAATGAGTGAAGTACTTCAACAAGCAGACTACTATTTAATAGCAAGCGGTATCTCAGCAATAGCAATATTAATTTACGGAGCGTATCTTATGCACCATAAAGAGAATGAACTAATCAAAGAGTTAGAGACAAAATGGAAAAGGGGATAAGATGATAAGCGAAGAATTGTTAAGTGAGGTTTTAGGCATAGAAGTTGTTGCGAATAGCGAAATATCTATTAAATATAACAATATAGAGTACAATGAAAAAAGATACTCTTTTAATGTTTGGGAAGATATAAACATCCACGAACTAGATTACAAGTGTAAAGAGTGGGCTAACCAACAAGGGTTTGTACTTGACATTCAGTATTCAAAAGATTATTGTGGTATACGAGCATACAAAGAACTTTATGATACAAAACCATTACACGCTATACATACCAATAAGTACGAACCTTCTGATTGTTTCAAAGCTTGTCAATGGATACTAGATAATGGCTAAGCAGTGAGAGAGGGAAACCCAAAAAACAAAATCACATACATCTGTGACGCTAAAGACTGTGAAGAAGAAAGAACCATTTTTAAAAGTGTATATAAGCTAAGAACAAATCACTTTTGTAGCAATGAGTGTAAATATACCGAAAGCAAAGGACGCTCTAAATTTCTTGACAGAATAGAGCCTAAGAAGTTAGCTAAAACAGTATCTGAGAGAATAGCTGATTATTTTAAAGAAAAGGAATTGAAATGAATTTACCAATATATAGAGCTAAGAAGATAGATAGTGATGAGTATGTTGAGGGGTATTATTTCTATGAAAATATAGAAGTAGTGAAACATGAATTTAAAGATGTATATCAAGAAGCAGAAAATCATTACATGGGTTTTGGAAATGGCTATGCTGATTTAATAGACCCATCAACACTAGCAATTTCATTTAACAACGGAAAAACTTGGTATTCAGATTTTGAAAGTGTTGATGATATTTGTAGAGAATACTTGCCCGAATTAAAAGTAATAGGAAAACAACAATGCCACTAATAGAATACGGCTTATTAACTTTATTAATTATAGCTGCAATGTTCGCATTTCATAGTAAATAGTATAGCATTTATTAATAATTTATGCTATAATATAAATAATAAAGGGGGTTAAATGAAGCCAAACAAAGAGGAAAAAAAGAAAGCCCGTGAGATTGAGCGGAAAAAAGAAGAAGAAATCGGAGCGTTCTTAGGTTGGGGAGATGAAAAACACCCTCATAACAACTTTCAGACCATAAAGAATTGGACTAAAAGAGCTAAGAACAAGAAAATAAAGCTTTCAGACGATATAAGAAACGGCTTACTTAACAGAGTCGAAGCTATTATGATTGGAGCTAAAATAATGATGGAAGGGTACACCCCTGAAGAAGTATATGAAGCTTTGGAACAGAATAAGCACGTTTAAGAAAGTGTTGGTGCTGATAGGAATAGGCTTTCTATTCTTTGACGCTTACATAGTAGTAAAAACAAATTAAGGAGAGATAATGGAAGATGATTTCGGGATAACAGTTACAGAGTTGGAAGAGGAGCAAGTTCCAGAGATAGAGCATTTTCTAGTTGAAGATGTAGAAGAGGCACTAAAGGCATGCTCAATGTGTACTTTGCATAAGCCTGTAAAAGATGGAGTTCAGTATGTATGTGGAACTTATAAAGCAAGAAATGCGTTTGCAATAATGAAAGAAAACCCACCAATAGAAGATACTTTTTGGTGTTCAGAGTTTAACAGTATCGACTAAGTATCAAAAGATATCAAAAGTGTTTCATCGCTACACCAGTTGATGAAACAAACGTCCTACCTGTAAAGATAAAAGAATACACTATCTTTATGGTTAGGAAAGAAGCTGTAATGATGGAAGGGATGTGTGGATACTTCGACAGAGAGCTAATAAGATACACAGAAAAAGAAGCCCTAGAGCTATATAAACAGAACTTACAAACAGAACATAGAGAGCATATAGAACTACTAAACAAGCAAATATCAGTTTTATAAATATCTTAATAGAGGTATTTTAAAGGGGATAAGATGAAGAAAGCAATAACAAACTATTTTATATCATACCAAGGATATAATAAAGACTCACTATTAATAAGTTATGGAAGTACGATTATAGTATTAGAAGACGACGAAGTAAATAAATTTAAAGAAAATTATAGTGAAAATATTATAAACATAGCAAAGAGTAATAATTCAGAAGTTGTAAATGCTCACGTACTAGCATTTAATGAGGTATAAAATGCTTAACACATTCCTAATCCTACTACTAGGAGAACCACAACTAAACAACATAGTATGTACTCCACAACAGCTAGAGAAAGCAAGTGAAGTGTTTATACCATGTCAAGGCGAAAAACACTTCATGGAGTGCTATAAGGCTAGTGTGATAGAATATTGCGAGATAAGGAGAACTAAATGAACAGACTAATAACAGTTTATATAATAGCGTTACCATTAAGCTTATATGTACCTATGGCGATAAGAGCATTTGGACATATGTGGACTTTTGAGAAAATGGGAGAGACTAAATGAAAGCAATCATAATACTAACACTATCAACACTACTACTAGCAAAAGAGTGTGACATATACTTAGCTAAAGCACTAAGCGATTTAGACAAGTCATACTTAGGAGATAAGAAGAGTGAAGAGTACATGGAAGTAAAATGCTATTGGTGTTTTTATAAAACAAAAGAATCCCCTTTGGATAGCAACAATGAGTGATATAATAAAAACAAAATGTGTAAAGTGTGGTAAGCCAATGATAGTAGCAAACAAAAAAGATAATATTTGTACTAAGTGTAAATTAGACGTTCACATTAGTGGCTTTGAGGTTGAGGGATGAAGATCACACAATATAGGGCTATAAATGCCAAAGTACCCTATAGTAAAACAAATGGTATAATACAGAAAACCAATTAAAGAATGGACCTTGAAAAAAGATACTCCTAAAAAACAGACTTTAACAGATAAACAAGAAGGCTTTGCCGTTTCATTCGTTATGAATGGGGGCGACGCTACCGCAGCTTACAGAGAAAACTACGCACACGAAAATATGAAACCAAGCACATTATGGAGAAACGCACACGAAGCAAGACACCATGACAAGGTATCAACAAGGATACATGAACTAAGGTTAAAAACAATGACCTCTAAGATATTAACCATTAAAGAAAGAAAACAACTTCTATCTGAAAGAGCAATGGATGGAGATAATAAAGCCTTAGACTTACTAAACAAAATGGAAGGCGTTTATGTTGAAAAGTCTCAAATAGAACATTCAGGGCAAGTAGTCCAAAGAACAATCAACGTAAACCCTACAAAGAAATAAAATGGAAATAGACTTATACCCAATTGCTTCAGACTATTATTTAGATGAAAGTTTTGTATCTTTAATAATAGGACCAATAGGCTCAGGTAAAACACTAGGGAGTATTTTAAAGCTAGACAGACTCATGTATGACCAAGAACCTGACAATGATGGTATTAGACGCACAAGGATAGCAGTAATTCGCAACACTACTATAGAGCTAAAAGACACAACAATCAAATCTTTCGAGGGTTATTATGGAGATTTGCTAAAGTTTAATTGGGGCAACTTAACCGCACTTTATGAGCATGATGACATAAGATGTGAATTTCTTTTTAGAGCCTTAGATAAGCCAGGGGATATGAAAAAACTGTTATCATTAGAGATTACATACGCATATCTTAATGAGTTGAGAGAGTTACCAAGCGAAGCCTTAGAGAACGTGACATCAAGATTAGGGAGATACCCAACATTAATAACAGGACCAGGGGCAACTAAACAACAATGTGTTGCAGATACGAATGCTTTTGATAATGAGACATGGATATACAAACTATTTATAGAGAATAGACCTGAAACATGGAGTCTTTTTATTCAACCTCCCGCACTACTTGAAGACAACAGTGTAAACCCAGAAGCAGAAAACTTAAAGAACTTACCATATGAATACTATAGAGCGCAAACATTAGGAAAAACAAAAGACTATGTTGATGTAATGTATAAAGTTAAATTTATTCCTCTTCAAACAGGAAAGCCTGTATATCCTGAATACAATGATCAACTACATTGCATAAGACATGAAGAACTTGGAGAGCCAAGCAGAAATAGACCTCTGATATGTGGGGGAGATAATGGAAGATGGAGTGGTTTCTTAATAGGTCAAATGGACCCTCTTGGAAGATTAGTTGTTTTTGATGAACTTGTAACAGATGATGTAAACTTAACCTCTTTTAGTAAAATAATAGAAGCTCATATGAAATTACACTATGCAGGCTATAAGTTTGAGTCATGGCTTGATCCTTGGGCAGCAAACACAAGAGGCCAAGTAACAGATGACACGATGTTTAAAGTCTATAATAATGCTAATTTAATGCCAAGAACTTCAAATACAGGCTCCCCTGTAACAATGGTTGAAGCAGTTAAGACAAAGTTTGGTCAAATATTGGTTGGTCAACCTTCAATAATTATAAGCGATAAATGTATTACTCTTAGAAAAGGATTGAACGGTGGTTATCAATACAAAAGGGTAAACGTAAGTGGGGAGAAATATGCGGATAAGCCAGACAAAGGTAAATATTCTCATGTTTGTAATGCTTTTGAGTTCTTAGTAGATGGAACGGGAGCAAGTAGAGAGCTTAAGAGTAGTAACAAAGCAAAAGAGTATCTTCGTCTTAATGGTGGTGCTTCACAAGGTAAATCAAATAATTGGAGTCCATATGACTAATGAAGAAAAAAACATAAAAAAATATAGCTTAGTATTCGAGTATCTATGTGAAGTGCATATGAAAATGCCCTCTGTATTAGAAGTGTTAGCAGCAATGTTAGTGCTTGGAGAGCAAGAAACAAAAGATTTAATATTGCTAATGAAAGAGATGGAAGCTAAAGATGACTAGTAAAGAATGGATAGAACAAAACCCTAATATCTCATTAGAACAAATAGTAAACGAGTTAATAGAGTGGAGAGGTAGAGCAAAGAAATATCAATTAGAGTTGTTTAGAGTGCAGGAACAATTAGCAGGAATGAGACATACGAAAGCAATTGATGTAATGAATTGGGTCAAACTGAAACCTAAAGAATATTATATGAATGATGAACTTTATGGACTAATTGGAACTATAGAAGGAGTTGATGGAGTACTATATATTGCTTCAACAGTTATACATCCTAGTGCAACCTTTACAAAAAACATGATTAAAGATATAATTATGTTATACAAAGTCAGAAAGATATGTTTAATTACTGATGTTGAGAGCAAACAAGGACTGATTCGAAGGGTTCTAAGCCGTTACAACTTCACTTTTAAATATGTGGACGGTATATTATACTCAACAGGGGGACACGATGGCAACAGGAGCAGCAACAGCAGCATATCTTAGTGCAGGAGCAGCAGTAGCAGGGACAGCTTATAGCGTATCTGAAGCAGAAAAGCAGAAAAGTAAGCAAAAGAAAGCTTTAAAAGCAGAGAAAGCACTCTTATCTAAAGAAGAAGCTAGAGTAACAACTGAAGAGCAAGAGAGATTGAAGAGAGTACAAAGAGGAATGCAAGGTAGACGCTCACTCTTATATTCAGGCACAGGGGAACAAGGCGTTTCCGATACATTAGGAGGATGATATGAGAGTTAATGCAAATTATACTTGGTTAAAATGTTTAGAATGTGGGGATATTGTTAAATTCCTTCCTGGAGAAAAGTTTAAGAATGCTGAAGAGTTAGCTAATAAGTTTAAGTGTGAATGTTCAATAGTAGCACAGAAACAAAAGCATACTCAAAAGGTAAAGTAAATGCAACCTAAATTATTTGATTATGAGAGAATGGTCAAGCGTATCAACAAAGCTAGACAAAACAAAAAGGCTCAATGGGAATCACATCTAAGAGAGTGCTACAGATATGCCCTTCCAGAGTCACAAACATTTGACCACTTCTCCCCAGGACAAAAGAAACGTGAGTATGTGTATGATTCAACAGCAGAGTATGCACTTGAAGACTATGCTAGTAGAATGGAGTCACAGTTAGTTCCTGCATGGCGTAAATGGTTTATGCTTGAAGCAGGTAGTGAAATACCAGAAGAAAAAGTAACAGCAGTTGAAGAGTATTTAGAAGAAGCTACAGACATAATCTTTCACAACATTAATCATTCGAACTTCAATGGACAAATTAAAGAGACTTTCTTAGACTTAGGAATCTCAACAGGCTCAATCATCGTTGAAGAAGGAGACGGTATTCAATCGGCTCTTAATTTCCGTTCGGTTTCTCTATCAGAAGTTATTATTGAGAAGTCAGCACTTGGAATAGTTGAAACAGTATGGAGAGAGATAAAAGTAAATGTTCAAGATATTAAGTATATATGGCCTAATGCTGAACTTAACGATAAGCTTACGCAACAATTAGCAGAGAATCCAGAAGTTAACTTAGTTGAAGGCGTAGTAAAAGAAGAGAAAACAGGTAAATACATCACTATGTTACTAGATGAGAACAATAAAGACGTATTGCTTGAAGAAGAAGATGACTCTAGCGAATGGGTAGTGTTTAGAGAGTCAACAATACCGGGCGAAGTTTATGGTCGTGGTCGCATAATGAGAGCATTACCAGATATTAAAACTTTAAATAAGATGGTGGAAGATCACTTAAGAGCCGCAGCATTTACGGCTAACCCAATCTTCACAGCAACAGACGATGGAATAATCAATCCTTACACAGTTACGCTTCAGCCAGGAACAGTTATGCCCGTTGGTTCTAATGATAGAGGTAACCCTTCACTTGCGCCGTTAATGAGTGGTGGAGATTATAACGTCCTTCAATATGACATTAGTCGTTTACAGGAATCAATTAGAACTGTAATGATTAGTAAGCCATTTGGTTCAATTCAAGATACACCCGTAAGAACTGCAACTGAAATGTCTATTCGTGACGCAGATACACAAGCAACAAGCGGAAGTGCTACAGGGAAACTTCAAACAGAACTACTAGAGAGACTATTAAATCAAGTAGTGAAAGTTTTAATAAGACTTGGTAAATTAGCGCCTATGAAAATAGATGGCAAAGAGATAACTATTAAGTTTACTTCTCCAATGGCTAGAGCGCAAGACGCTGACGAAATCATGCAAGTAATGAAGACTATGGAATTATTAGCAGGATTACCTCCTGAAATAGTGCAACAAGAAGTTAACATTGAAGCATTACCTCATTATCTAATCGACAAGATGGGAGTGCCTAAGACATTTAAGCGTAGCGACTTAGAGAAAAAGAAACTTCAAACAGAACAACAAGCGCAAATGGCAGCGATGGCGGCAGCACAAGGAGAGGGAAATGCATGATAATATAGACCCTAGAGACTCGGAAGCTATTGAAAACATACACGCACAAGCGCACAAGCAAGCACTATTAGAGAGAGAATCAGAAAACTCTCTATATGCAGTAGTGTTTAACACAGAAGCAGGTAAAAAACTACTAGATAAATGGTTAGAAGAGTACGTTCACACATGGATAGCTCAACCAAACGCAACACAAATCGGAGTAGGTATCAAACAAGGACAAGCAAACTTTGTAATGGATATTAAGAACAGACTAAAACAAATAGAAAAAGGAGTAAACAATGGCTGATAGAGACTTACAAGTTGCACTAAGTTCTGGAGATGTAACAGGGATTAATTTCGGTGGTACAACAACAGATGATAAAGTGTTAAAAAAGAGTGAAATTGACGCTGGCTATCAAGACTTAGCAGGCGCAAGTGCGATAACTAAAACAAAGTATGATCCACAAGCAACACCTCCCGTTCCAGTAGAGGGGCAAATGTATTATGATGATAACTCTAAAGAAATGAGAATACAGGGACCATTCACAGGAGTAGAAGTAGCAGTTGGTCACAATATGCACATGCATGTCATAAACAACTCTGGCGGAACTATAGAGAAGGGAATGGCAGTTAGACAAAGCGGTGTAACAGTTGGAGGAATTGTTCAGATTGTAAAAGCACTAGCAGATACTTTTGACAATGCAAGAATCATAGGGATTGCTTCTGAAGAAATGCTTAACGGAGAAGAAGGTGCTGCAACAACATTTGGAGAGATTCCAGACGTTGACACTACGGCATATGCAACAGGAATACCATTATATCTAAGTGCAACAATTCCAGGAACATTTACGGCGGTAGCTCCTGACATTATTACTAGAATTGGAGGGGCTTTAACTTCTGCAGTATCGGGGAGACTTTTTGTTTACATAATTAACAATAAGAATACACCTGTAGTATTTGGAGGCATGCAAGGACAATCAGGGACAGGAGTATATTCTGTAACGACAACAGCGCAAGACATAATTGGGTATGATACAGAAAACTCAGTTGTCGTAGTTACAGACATAGTTAACGGATTAATAACTATTCCTAATGATGGAGAATATCGTGTTCATTTTACAGGTGCAATTACTTTCCCAACTGCTACCTCAACAAGAACAGTATATATAGAACTATATGACGCTACAGGGGCAACAGTGCATTTTACTTACGCTAAGAATATACCAAGAGACGCTACTGAAGATTCATTGAGTTTTAGTTGGCCAATTGAAGAGATCACGGGAAATGTGCATAAGATAAGAATAAGGTCAAGTGTTGCCATCACAGTTACATTCACAGAAATATCGTTCGACATTCAATCAGTAAGTATAGTATAAATAGAGTTCTCTTCGGAGGGCTTCATTTTGTACTTATGTACAATAAATTAACTTAAGGACACGCAATGAGTGAGAATATCACACCTGCCCCTACACCAGAACCAACTCCAACACCTGCGCCTGCTAACCCAGAGGCAAACCCTACCCTAGAGCCAGACATAGCAACAAGTTTTGCAAATGGAAAATACAAGACAATCTCAGAATTAGAAAAAGGTTATACAGAACTACATTCAAAATTCGGAAGTTTTTCAGGGAGTCCAGATGAATACAGTATGTCAGCAGACGTTGAATACAATAGCGAACATCCGCTACTTGCTCAAATTCAGTCATTCGGTAAAGAGAATAACTTATCTAATGAAGGTTATCAGAGCTTAGTTACTACACTTTTAGACAATGAGAAAGCAAACATTGAAGCACAAGAAGCACAGGCTCTACAAGTTAAAAAAGATTTAGGCCCTAACGCTAACGAGAGACTACAAAACGTAGATGATTTCTTAAGTGCTAATTTAGAAGTAAACGACAGCATGAAAGAATTGATTGATTTAGCAAAGGATCAGCCAGGGGGCGTTGAACTTCTTGAAGCATTTATCGGGATGAGTAAGAAAACTCCACCTGCGAGTGAACAAGTTGCAGCACCTACAAAGACTTACAGCAAAGATGAGTTGCATAACTTACAGTTTGCAGAAGACCAATATGGTAATAGAAAAATGAACGACAAATCATATAGAAAGATAGTTGAAGATTATAGTGCTAAGTTACTAAATCAAAGGTAGAGGGTTATTCCTCTTCCTTTCTAAGTCTACTTAAATACTCTCTTTGAACTTCCATAAACATTTCAGCAGTCAATCTATCATCATGAATCAACTCAACTAACTCTTTTGGTGTCAAGTCAGAAAGTTTTTTCTCTTCTAGTATCATTTTATCTAATGTGTATTCTTTTCTCATTTTAAATCCTTATAGTTTAGTTATCTTTCTTTTAATATTATCATGTATCGTTACCACATCAACACTACTGCATAAAGTAGGAAAGTTTCTTTCTTTAAACTTCACAGCCATAATGTTTTCAGTCTCGCAAATATTGACAATCTCTCCACGTCCAAAACCATCGTAATTTGCATAAACAAAATCACCTACTTTAGGATTAACCAACTTCTCCCTTTTGTATAGGTGGTTATATTTCTCTTGTAGTAGTATGTCGTATAAGAACCATGTTTGTTTAGGGTCAAGGTCATATACATCTTTCATCCACTCTGAATTTCTTTGATTGTCAACGGCTTCTTTTTTAATAATATTCCATTGCACTTTTGATATGCCGTAGCTTTCAGCGTTTAGGGAGTATTTATTGTTCATCCAAGCACTCCCTTTTTACAACTACGTAATCATAATCCCAATCTCCACAATCGCAATCGCAATGATTTTGAGACTCATTGAAACTACAGCTACAATAATGGTCAAACATATAACGCTCCATAAAGTCAATAATAAAAGCACTAATTGTTTGGTCTTCATTTTCTAAATGCTCTAGGGGTACGTCAACATATACTAATTTGTCCTTATCTAGAATCTTAGTCTTTATTGTGTATTCTATTTCCATCTTCAATCCTTTAGCTTGTTTTTTCTTTTCAGATACCCATATAATAACGGCAATTTTAAAGCGTGTCAATGTGATTAACATTCATATAAAAATATATTAAAAGATAATCACATGTTTTTCACATAAAAGTTAGCTTAATGTGAATATCTAAACCCCTATAATGTGTTAATATAAAAATATATCAATTTTCAAAAGGTAGTTATTCACATGTGAAAGGAATGTGAATAACGAATTTGCAAATTTAATTCATTTATGATATACTTCTTATAGATATTAAAACACATAAAACATTTTCAGATACCTCTCACGAGCCTGAACAGTTTTTAGAGTTTGTAGCTAAATGCTGCGACCCCTGAAATTGTTCAGGGATACCCAAAGCCAACAGCGAATATTGAAATTAAATTAAAATAAAGGAACTGAAATGTCAGTTAGTTTAAGTTCAGTCGCTGCAGAGCAGTTTGACTCGGAAGTAAAGCACGCATACCAAGGCTCAATGAAGCTTAGAGAATGTGTGAAGTTTAGAGGTGGAGTTGTCGGAGATAAGTATGATTTCCGTCTAATGGGTAAAGGTGAGGCAACTCAAAGAACGGGGCCATCAGCAGATGTTGTTCCAATGGATATCGCACACACTTTACCACAAGCAACACTAGTTGGTTATGAAGCACCAGAGTATACAGATATTTACAATCAAGCAGAGGTTAACTTTGACGAGGTTCGTGAATTAGCAGAAACTATTGCTAAAGCAATGGGTAGACGTGACGATCAGTCAATCATTGACGCAATGGCAACAACAACAAATACAGTAGGTGCAGGAACACAAGCACTAGATTTAGCAACAATTACAGCAGCTTCGAAAAAGTTAAATGCAGTAGAAGCACCAATGGAAGACAGATACTTTGTTATTCACGAGGGTGGATTAAACCAACTATTAAATGATTCAACAATCACAAGTCAAGATTACAATAGTGTACGTCTATTAATGGCAGGAGAAATTGACTCATTCATGGGATTTAAATGGAAAATGATTGGTTCAGGTCGTTCTGAAGGCGGTCTTCCACTTACAACAACTGTTCGTTCAGGTTTCGCATTCCATAAAGGCGCAATAGGTCACGCAGTAAGTATTGACATGCAAACTCGTGTTGATTATGTAGCGCACAAGTCTTCATGGTTATCAGTAGGTTCTTGGCAAGCAGGTTCAGTTGTTATTGACGGCGAGGGTGTTGTCGAAGTTAAATACTTAAATTCATAGGGAGTAAATTATGGCATTTGTTATAGAAAATTTTGCATATTCAGGAATGGGGGCGGGTAACTCTGCTCCTAAGATATTTAGTTACAACGGTTCGGCTGACACAAAAGCAGCAGTAATCGCAGATAACTACTTCAATCCTATATATAAACAGTTAGCAGTCGGAGATATGATATTCTCTTCATCAACAACAGTAAATGTTGCTTTGTATGTGGTTTCAATCACAGCAGGCGCAGTAGTTACAGGCTATGTAGCAATAGCTTAATAGTGTTCCCTTCGGGGAATATTCTTTAATCTACAAGGAGACTAAATGGCAGGCTCTACTTCAGCAATTCAAATGAGTTCAAACGCTCTTATCTTATTAGGTCATCCTCCAATAGCTTCATATGATGAACCAGGAGCAGGACCACAAGCAGCAGGAAATCTTTACGAACAATCGTATCTTAGTTTATTAACTATTCACAGATGGAGATTTGCAACTAAAAAAATTCAGTTATCAAGACTATCAGAAGCACCACTAAATGGATATACATACCAATTCCAACTTCCAAGTGATTTAATATACTTGATTAAGAAGAATAGTGGTTTTGATTATGAAATCTATGGAGATAGACTACATAGTAATAACACTACGGAAGAAATTGATTATATATATAGAGTAAATGAAGATATGCTCCCCCCTTACTTTGCAAAAGCTTTTGAGTTTTTTATGGCTTCACAATTAGCAATCCCCGTTGTTGGTAACACATCAAGAGCTGACTTCTATGAAAGAAAGTATGAAATGCAATTAAAAAGGGCAAAGTTTGCAGATAGTACGCAAAGACCACAAGATACGTTTACTCAGTCTCCATACACACAAGCGAGATTCTAATGAAAACAAGACTTATACAATCTAATATGACCGCGGGGGCATTAGCTCCTACGCTTAAAGGTCGTATTGATATTAATAAGTATTACAATGGACTAGCAGAAGCAGAGAATGTTGTTATCCTTCCGCATGGTGGAGTAAGAAGAAGACCAGGACTTGAAAAAGTAGAAGACTCTTATGTTGGTGTAGATTCAAGAATAGAAGCATTTGTCTTTTCTTCTACACAAAGCTATTTAATATTATTTTCTCCTTCTATAGTTAAGATATATAAAGATGGAGTGCTTCAAGCAACTCTAACTTCTCCATATGCAACGATTGAAGTGATAAGGGATATTGACTTAGTCCAATCAGCAGATACAATGATATTAGTGCATGAAGATTATGCCCCTATGCAACTACAAAGACAAGGAAGTGATATAGCGTGGGCATTATCTTTAATTGACTTTGACTTTATACCTAAGTTTAATTGGGATAATATTTCTCCAAAACATGTAAACACGGGAGCAACTCAAACTGTTACTATATCGCCAAATGACATAATATACAATAATGATAATAATGATGTCGATGGAGCAGACTATACATATTATAAGTTCACAAGTTTTGTGGCGCAAACATTAGATTTAAGTACGATAGACTATAGTATTTCATCAGGCTTTCCTTCTTATCAAGTAATTGGAAGCCAAACTGACGCATGGTCGGCAACAAGAGGATGGCCAAGAACAGTTACTTTTCATCAAGGTCGCTTATGGTTTGCAGGTTCACGAGACAAAGTAAGTTCAATGTGGGGATCAGTAGTAAATGACTTTTTTAATTTTAAATCTTTATCAGCACAGCCAGACGAAGCAATATTTGATACATTGAATACTGACCAATATAACGCAATTAACGGTATTTTCTCAGGTAGGCATTTGCAAGTATTTACAACAGGTGGAGAATTCTACAACTCTTCAAAGCTAATAACTCCTTCAGACTCTAGTTGGTTGAAACAAACAAGCTACGGAGCAATTAAAGAAAGACCTATTTCTATTGATGGTGCAACTCTATATATTGATAGGTCAGGAAGAAACTTAAGACAATTCTCATGGAGCTTTAATGAAGATAGTTATGTATCAATTAATGCTTCTTTAATATCATCTCATATTGTTAAAACTGTTCGTTCTATTGCAACAATCAAAGGAACTTCTAACGACTTATCAGACTTCGTTTATGTAGTAAATACTGATGGAACAGTCGCCGTAATGAATTCAATGAGACACGAAGAAATAAGAGGCTTTACACAATGGACAACTCAAGGAACTTTTGAAGATGTTGCAGTTGTAGATAAAGAAACTTACTTTCTAGTTAAAAGGAATTCAGAAGTATTTATTGAGCGTGTTGCAGAAGGTACTTATACGGACCATAATGTTAAGATAGAAGGAATACTCCCTGAGACATACAATATCACTTATGGAGTTGATAATATAGTATTCGATGGAGATAATATAGTATTCACTAATTCAGCACTAGGGACTCCAGTAACAAGCGTAACAACTAATTACAAAGATGTTTTATTAGATAATACATTTAAAGTAATTGCTGACAACTCTATGCAAGATGACGCAACATTTACTATAGATGGAACAGATTTAAATCATGTAGACATAACAAGAGACGCTTATAGTTTAGAGGTTGGATTAAACTATGATGTAGTAGTCAAAACACTACCTTTAAATGTTGACAGCTCAGAGAATGGGCCTATTGTTAATTTGCGTAAAAGAGTGAATCGTGTTATACTTAACCTATATGAAAGTTTAGGCGTTTTTGTAATGCAAAATTACTTAAGTGATAGACAGTTTACGGTTGTATTAGATGACGCACCCGTTCCATTTACAGGAATACATGAGATTTATCTATTTGGTTACACAGACAGATTAGTTGAAGTCACAGTAACGCAACAAAATCCGCTTCCATTTGTACTATTGGGAATAGATAGCGAAATAGAGCATTAGGAGAAATTATGGCAAACTCATCATTAACATACGGACTATCAGGACTTCAAATAGGATTAGGACTTCTTGAAGGAAAAGCAAAATCAGACCTATATAAATTAGAAGCTGAAGAAGTTGGACTTCAGGCGAAAGCTTCTGAACTAGCAAGAAGACAAGAACTTCAAGACGCTTTAGCAATGCAAGCTGTAATCGTTGGAGCAAGTGGACGTGCAGGCGGGGAAGGTTCAGTTCAACAAATTATCCAAGAAGATAAAAGACGAGCAGGCAGAGATATTGGGATGATAAAAGCAGGCGCAGAAGCCAAAAAAGCTTCATTGCGTGGAGCAGGAAGAATGGCTAAAACTAGCTCTATTACAAGTGGGTTATTGTCAGCTTCTAAGACAATCTCTGATGTTGCAAAAATAGGAAAATCTGAAAAGAAGCAGGTAAAATAATATGGCAGAATTACCAAGATACCGAAGCAAGCAGATAGCACCACAAGGCGGGGGTGGAGTAGCCCAAAGAGCAACATCACAAATGTTTGGAACTCTAGCTGATAGAATCGAAGGGTTTAGAGGTGCAGCGGTTCAAGAATTAGCACAAGCAACAGAAGTTGAAGCTAAACAAGACGCACAAGAAGCTTTCTCCCAAAGAGGTATGCAAGCAGAAGTTAATAATGATATGACAGTTTACGGACAGACATATTCTAATGCTTTGACTAATATGCACAAAAAAAGATTAGCTATTGATACCGGCGAGAACTTCAAAGATATTTATGAGAACAATAAAACTAATCCCGTAGCATTCCAAAAAGCTACAGACGAAGCATATAAATCAACAGTAGAGCTTCTTCCTGAGAATCTTAGAGCAGAGTACGCAATAGACTTTGAAGCTAACAAGGCTCATTATTCAGGACAAGTTAATTCTAATAGAATCAAGCTAGATAAAGAAAAAGATTTAGCATTAACAAATGAACTATTTACACAATCATCACAGAATGCTTCAAGAGCTTCTAGAGATGGAAATCACGATTTAGCTTTATATGAAATTAACAAAGGGACAAAAGCTTTAGATTCAGCATTAGAGAATAGAACAATCTCAGCAGAACAACACAGGAAAGGCATAGCAGATATTAAACACTCTTCATCAAAAGCATTATTTAAAGGTGTAAATGATAAGCATGTCGGTAGTGGAGATTTGCAAGGGAGTCAAGACTTTATAGAAAGCTTTAGAACTTCAGATGTACCAGGTTATTCAGATGAGCAAAGAGAAAGTCTAGCAGATGAAATGCAAACGGACTTAAACAGACAGATTAAACAAGATACGGTTACGAATAAAGCAGCTAAAGCACAAGGCGCAATTGTAGTAAAAGACGCTATAAAAGTTTACAAAGCAGGAAAGAAACCTGAGAATATAGAGGAAGCGTATGAAGCTGCAGCACTTGTATCTCCTGCACAAGTTCACGAATTAAGAGTATCAGAACAAGCATATAATATTATTCAGACAGTTGGAGATAAAACTTTACCTGAACAAAGAACAATAATAAATGCAATAGAAGCTGACCCAAATGCAAGCCGTGTTGACATTGAAGCTTTAAACCAAGCAAAAAAAGATTTAAGTGATAAAATGGCACTAGCAGAGAAAGACCCATATAGTCTTGGAGCGCAAGAAGGCTTATATGAACAAACAGCACCGATTACGCCTTTTGAAGGAATAGAGAATCTTGCAATTAGGTCACAACAAGCAGATATGACAGAAGCAGCATATGGAACAGCACCAAAATTATTCACAGACGCAGAAGCTCAACAATTCACATCATGGTTAGAGAATCCAGAAACTTCTATTTCTGAAAAACTAGATTTCATTAGTCAAGTAGAAGAATTTGCACCTGATAAAAGCACAGCAGTCTATGACCAATTTATGAAAAAAGGGTCAAGTGTTTTTGCTTATGCAGGCTCAATGATGAAAAAAGGTGATAGACAAAAAGCAGAAATGATGTTAAGAGGTCAAATCATCCTTAGA
>Ga0316193_10000793_pt1 | contig 20352 bp, 18 predicted proteins | sample MerIslsedime2_MG_FD_207735 | JGI IMG/M metagenome (GOLD analysis project Ga0316193, IMG submission 207735) | Coastal sediment microbial communities from Maine, United States - Merrow Island sediment 2 | ecosystem: Environmental > Aquatic > Marine > Coastal > Sediment | place: USA: Maine... | reverse complement strand
TCTCAGAAAGCTTCTCTTCTTATGTAATTTTGCTGAGACATGTATCCCCTGAGCAGATAGAGGCCCTGACACAAAAAGGTCACAACCCCACGAGTTTTGAGGACAAAGTGAAGGTGAAGGTTCCGAAAGGAGATCTTGTTACCTTTTTGGCAAGCTTTATGCAGGAAGGTATGGAATTGATTTCCATTGAACCAGAGCGTTTAAGTTTGGAAGATTTTTTCATGGGGTTTGTTACCTCTGCACCCCAAGATTGAAAGTGTGGGCTTGGTCGTCGGGGCTAGAAAATGCAGAAAATATTCAGGCGTATAGATCCTGACCTCATTTTAATCCTTACACTTCTGGTGTTTGGCCTTGTCGCCTATTCAAACAGCTTCGCTGGAAGCTTTCAGTTCGACGACCGCCTTCATATCCTGCGAAATGAAGCCTTTACTGATCTGGCCGATGTAAGCAAGATATACCATTACGGCAAAGGGCGGTTCCTCCCTTATCTGACCCTGGCATTCAACTATAAAATCAGCAAATTTGATCCAATAAGCTACCATACCTTCAATTTTTTTATTCATTATGTTGCCGCCATTTTTCTCTACTTTCTTCTCCTGGAAATTTTCAAGACTCCAGGCATGCAAGGTTTACAGCTCAATATTCCCCAACGGTTAGGCGCATTTCTAGCTGCCGGCATCTTTTTTCTGCATCCCCTCCAAACTGAGTCGGTCACCTACATCATCCAACGGTCGGAAAGCATGGCCGGAATGTTTTATCTGGCCACCCTTTTCTTCTATCTCAAGGCACGAGGAACTGGAGCAAGAAGAGATCTGTGGGGTTACGGGCTTTTGGCTGGTATTTCTGCCGTGTGTGCCGCTTTTTCCAAAGAGACCGCAATGACACTGCCGGCCATGATCCTGGTCATGGAAATATTTTTCTTCGAAACTTCAATCAAAGATCTCCTTGGCAAAAAGCTGTTTTGGCTCATGGTGACACCTGCAGCCGTCATCTTATCCTTCAAACTACAGCCTCTGATCCGAACCGGCTTCGTCCACGATCCGGGTCCAGGGCTTTCTTTCACCAGAAAACAGTATATTCTTACCCAATTCTCCGTGCTTCTTACCTATCTGCAACTCTTTTTCTGGCCTGCCAACCAGAATGTGGACTGGGACTACCCACTGGCCACAAGTTTATTGTCGTTGCAGACACTTACATCTTTCCTGCTCCTTCTCCTCTTGCTCATCCTGGCCTTTTTTGCCTATGGGAGATTGCGCTTGGTCTCTCTCGGTATCATTGCCTTCTTTATAACTCTTGCACCCACATCCAGTATCATCCCTCTCCGGGATGTAATCTTCGAACACCGCATGTATCTCGCAGTTGCCTTCCTGGCCATGGCCTGTGTGCAGCTCTGCTCTCATATTTTTGCACGAATAGGGGAAAGATCACCCCGCAGCCAGTTAATGGTTGTTTGCGCTTTGATCATAGTATTGTTCCCACTCTTTAGCGGGCTTACCCATGCCCGTAATAGAGTGTGGCTCAATCAACTGTCGCTGTGGGAGGATGCCGCAAAGAAGTCTCCAAGCAAAGCACGGGTGCGCAAGAATTATGGCAAGGGCTTGCTTTCCGTCGCCTATGGGTCGAGCGAACAGGCAAAGAGGGAATTTGAAGCTGCCATCAAGCTCGCCCCACACTGGGCGGCCCCTTATCATGATCTGGCTGTGTGTTACTGGCGGGAGGGAGATTATCAGCGTGCCGTGATCCTGGGACTGGAAGCGATTCAAAGACAACCAAAATATAAGGATGCCCTTTACCTGCTCGGTACGAGTTACAAGAAACTGCACCAGTGGGACAAGGCGCGAGAGTATCTGGAGCGGCTTATCACCACTTCTCCGGGACCAAGATACGTTCGCGCCTATCTCGATTTGCTTGAGGTGTATCTCGAGTTGGGTCTTGAGGATGATGCCCTTGATATAGCCGAGAAAGTGCGGCACCTGCCGGATGGGGTGATATCCCTTGATTACCACAGGGGCCTTGCTTTCTATAAGCTGAAGCAGACGGAAACGGCAAGATCATATTTCGTCAAACAGACAGAGCAGGAATCAGGGCGGCTGAAAGCGTATATAATGCTGGGCCAGATTTGCTACCTTGAAGGTGACTACCAGCGAGCAGAGATGGCTTTCCGGCAGGCAGTGGAGGAATCTGAATGGTCTGCACACGCACATTACAACCTGGCCATCATTCTGGAACACAGTGGGCGTTTGCATGAAGCCAGTGAGCATCTGGAAAAGGTGGTGGCAGTGGACCCGTTTTCCATTGATACCTCTGTCCGTCTGGTCAGCATCTATAATCGCCTTGGTTATACGGAAAAGCAATCGAAACGGCTGAGGAAATTGCTGGGACTGAAGCCGAATTCGGTGGAATATGGCTATATTGAAGCAAATCAGGGTCGAGATCTAGACTGGGCCCTGCGAGGCTATGAAGAGAGATTCCTCTCAAAAGAAGCGTCGCCCTCATCTCTCAAGGCAATGGCCATCATCGCAACCCTCAGAAAGGACTATGAAGAGGCCCTGGTGCTGTACAAAAGCTATCTGCAAACCATACAGGAAAAGAGCGAGATCAAGAAGATAACCAGCGAAGTGGATCGGCTTGAAGAACTACTGCAAGGCAGGGAGTCTTTGCGAACTTTGGCTTAGCAAACCACAACGATGCCTACCTACACAGGGAAGGTCATATTGTTCCAAGGAGACAAGCAGCGTGGCTGATGTTCTTGTCCTCAATCCACCAGTGGTAGAGGATTTTTGCCGCTCGGCCCGTTGGGCGGCCAGATCAAGGGGACGGGTGCAGCGTCACCCCGATTGGCTGCTGACTGCAGTGGCGGTGCTGGAGCAAACGGGACTTGAAGTGGAATTCCTGGACGGGGCGGCCATGAATCTGGTCCGGGAGCAGGTGGCCTCTGTTTTGAATAGGAGTGGACCTGGGCTAGTGGTTCTCCACACCACCACTCCCTCCATAGATTCAGACTTGGCATACAGTTCTTTGGCAAAGGAACTTCTAGCCGACTGCAAAACCGTGGCGGTGGGGCCTCATGTGACCGCGGAACCGGAAGACACCCTCCACAGGGCCCAAGGGTCCCTTGATGTGGTGGTGCGGGGCGAATACGATCATACCTTGAGGGAAATTGCTGAACTGTGCAACTCGAATTGGAATACTACCACGCTTTCTGGAATCCTGGGGATTTCTTATGTGGACGGTGAGGGCAAAGCTGTTCACACTTCCAGCAGACCCTATCTGGATGTGGATGAACTTCCCTTCCCGGCCTGGCAGCATATAGATCCTAGATGGTACCGGGACGCGGGTAAAAGGTTTCCCTTCATTACCCTGATCTCGGGGAGGGGGTGCATCGGTAGGTGCACTTTTTGTAGGGATGTGCCTCTCATGGAGGGAAGGAAGCTCAGGATGCGCCATCCTGATTTGGTTGTGGATGAGATTGAATACGATCTATCCTTTTTCCCTTATCTGAAAGAGGTTATGTTCGAGACCGACACCTTCACCGCATCCCCCACGCATGTCACCGGTATCTGCGAAGAGTTGCTCAGGAGAGAACTCGGGATAACCTGGTCATGTAACTGCCGGACCGATTTGGATCTATCGCTCCTACCCCTTATGAAGCGCGCAGGTTGTCGCATGCTCATGGTTGGATTTGAATTCGGGACTCAGGAGGCATTGGATGCAGTGAAGAAGGGCACGACTTTGGAGCATTCCGTACGATTGGCAAACGAGGCGAGAAGGTTAGGATTCACAGTCCACGGCTGCTTTATGTTTGGAGCCCCTGGCGAGACAAAAGAGTCGGCTCTGGAGACCATAGAATTCGCCAAATCTTTACCTATGGATACGGTACAGTTTTCAGGAATTTGCGCCTATCCAGGTTCAGAGATTTACCAAGAGGCAACAACAAAGGGTTTTCTCACTCCTAAGATGTGGAGAGGGTGGGTGGATGAGAATTGGGAGCAAGCTACAGTGCTGAGCTTGCCGGAACTCAGCAAGGAGGAGATAGACAGATTCATCGACCAGGGACTCAGAGAATTCTATCTGCGGCCGCGGCAGATTCTACAAATGGCCAAGGCAATTCGGACTCTGGACGACCTGAGGAGAAAGATCTATGGTTTTACAAGGTTTCTTGATGGCCACCTGCCTAAACCGAGCGACACATGTCAGGCTTAAAATCAGGAGGAGATCGGCCAATCCAGCAGCTCAGTTCAAGCCCGGACCAGAATCGCTTCCATGTATCCATTTCAAGATGCCAACAATATTCGTATTTGCGACCTAGCAGTATTTTTTGCTCGCCTGTCCCGGACGCAATACTATCTAATAAGTTGCCAGGACCTTTTTGGGAACGAGTTTGGAGAACAATATTGCAACGCTCACCCGGAGCGGACACCAATGAGCAGGCAGAGCAAGAGATGACGATGGTCTTGTAAGACCCTGTATTTTCGATTTATATGGCATGATTTTCGCACAAATATCCGTATTTAATATACCTTTGCGGTGGGAAGCCCCAACTGCCCGAGAAGGCCTGACCGCAGTTGGTCGAAGACTGCGCGATGCCTGCCTGTAAGGAACAGGAAAAGAGACGATCACGATGCCATCTGATTCTCATGTAATTGTCGTCAAACCCTCAAAAGGGTGGATCTCGCTCAAGCTCAAAGAGTTGTGGGAGTACCGTGAACTTCTGTACTTCTTGACCTGGCGTGACATCAAGGTGCGCTACAAGCAGACTGTCCTCGGTGCCGCATGGGCCATTATCCAGCCCTTTTTCACCATGGTGGTTTTCAGCCTCTTTTTCGGTAAATTGGCTAAAGTGCCCTCGGATGGCCTCCCCTATCCAATCTTCGCCTACGCTGCCCTGGTGCCGTGGACATTTTTCGCCAACGGCTTGAATCAGTCTTCCAACAGTTTGGTGGGGAATGCAAATCTGATCAAGAAAGTCTACTTTCCCCGTTTGGTGGTACCCGTATCCAGTGTCATCTCGGGCCTGGTGGACTTTGTGCTCGCCTTTATTGTGCTGATTGGAATGATGCTGGTTTATGGAATATTCCCTACATTCAACATCGTCTGGTTGCCGTTTCTGTTGCTCTTGACTTTTGTCACCTCGCTAGGGGTCGGGCTCTGGTTTTCAGCATTGAATGTCCAGTTTCGAGATGTGCGCTATACAGTACCTTTTTTGACTCAATTCTGGCTATTTGCCACACCCATTGCCTATCCCAGCAGTCTGCTGGCGGAGCCCTGGCGCACGCTCTATGGCATCAATCCAATGGTCGGTGTGGTTGAGGGTTTCCGCTGGGCCTTGTTGGGTACAGATACGGCTCCCGGTGCAATCATTATTGTTTCTTCACTGATGGCGCTTTCTCTTCTGGTGGGGGGAGCGTTCTATTTTAGACGGATGGAAAAAAGCTTTGCTGATGTGGTTTAGGGTGAGCGTATGAGTAGTCATGCCATCAGAGTAGATGGTTTGAGCAAGCAGTATCGCATTGGTGGTAAGCAACACGGGTATAAGACCTTGCGAGATACTCTGGCTGGAACTCTTATATCTCCTTTTCGTCGTGCACGAAAGTTGCTCCGCGGGCAAGCATACGGTGCGACAGAGTCGGATGAGACTATCTGGGCACTGAGAGATGTCTCCTTCGAGGTCAAGCGGGGAGAGGTGGTGGGCATTATTGGCCGTAATGGAGCGGGGAAGACTACCCTTCTCAAGGTTCTCTCCTGCATTACAGAACCAACAGAAGGACAAGCCGAGATTTACGGTAGGGTGGGTTCCCTTTTGGAAGTGGGCACCGGCTTCCACCCTGAATTGACCGGGCGAGAAAACATCTATTTGAACGGCGCCATACTGGGCATGAGGAAGGCAGAGATAAAGCGGAAGTTTGATGAGATAGTTGACTTTAGCGAGATCGAGAAGTTCATTGACACTCCGGTAAAGCACTATTCCAGTGGCATGTACGTGCGCTTGGCCTTCGCAGTGGCGGCTCACTTGGAGCCAGAGATTTTATTGGTAGATGAAGTACTGGCAGTGGGCGATACGGCTTTCCAGAAGAAGTGCCTGGGCAAAATGGAGGAGGTGGCAACAGAGGGGAGGACGGTCTTGTTTGTGAGTCACAACATGTCTGCGATAGCTTCCTTCTGTAATAGAGTTTTTCTTCTTGTTGATGGCGTAATTCAAGAGCACGGAGAAGCTGCTTCCGTCATCCATGCTTATCTTAACAGATCATCCAATGACAAAATGCAACAAGGCGAGACAGTTTTCTCAGAAGAAAGTTTTGCCCCAGAAACACCTTTTCAGCTTCGAGCCTTAAGAACACTAGATGAAGATGAGCAGGTTAGAGCTGATTTCACAAATTCAGAACCTATCATCGTTGAGTTGGAGTTTTTTCTCAAAGAACAACTTCAATACTTGATGATCGGCTTTGAACTCAAGAATGCATTGGAAACAGTTATTTTGCGCTCCTTTCATAATGACCTGACTGAGGTGTTGACATATCGCCCTGATCCAACTTATAGATATCGGCTTCGTTCAGTAATACCAGCAAGAATGCTCAACGGTGGATTGTTTTCTATTGAGCCATGTGTAGGCATACACCGGAAAACTTGGGTTGTTAAAGATCTAAAAGCCCTTTCAATTAATGTAATATTTGACGTTCCCAATCCAGATTATGTTTATGGAGCCAGCAGACCAGGTTGTATTAGTCCAATTCTAGAATGGCATGATGTATCTGAAAGCGAATAACAGAATTGGTCTGCGTGTCTATAAGGGGGACGACGTATCGTGAAAAGTAATTCGAGATATCGTTACTACGGCCAACATGGTGAGGATTTCCTGCTATGGAATCTTTTTCGACATAAGAAAGCAGGTTTCTATGTCGACGTTGGCGCTTTTGATGGTATTCACCTGAGCAATACACTTTCTTTCGAACAGCAGGGATGGAGCGGAATTTGTATAGAACCACACCCAAGCTATTTTCAATTGTGCAAGCGTTCTCGTCCAGGTGCGCTCTGTCTCAACGCGGCCTGTGTGGCTACAGAAGATCTGGCGGTTACCGAATTTTACGCTGAAGAACTAGGGTTGCTTTCAGGACTTCGGAGCGATCAAGAAAAAGACGTGGCCTTGAGGTACCAAAGGCGCGGCCTAAAGTTTCGCGGATTTGAGCAGTTGGAAGTTCCGGCCCTTACACTCAATTCCATCCTCGAAAAATACGGTCCTAGCCATGGGTATATTGACTTCATATCTATCGACGTTGAGGGTACGGAGCCGGATGTATTGCACGGTCTGGATCTTGAAAAGTATGAAGTCAGAGTGCTAGTGATCGAGGCTAATACAGAGGAGATTTGCAAGGCTTTAGATTCCTATATGATTGCGAAAAACGATTATATAAAGGCGAGAAATTCAGGTCCTAACTTCTTCTACGTAAAATATTCTGCCGATGCGGAAATACTCAAAAAAGTTGTAGTTGATTGTTACATAGAGAGGACTCTTCACCCATTGGGGGAGAGATATACTCTGGCTGATTTTATCACCGGAAAAACTATTAGGGAGACCCCAAGAAAGGCGAAGAGCCGCACCTCGATGAAGGGCTGGGTCAAGAAATTTTGGGGGCTATTCTAGGCGTGCGACGCTGAATTTGCTGCGATGGTATTGAAATTAGGACACCTTATAAATCCTGTCACTTTAGATGACTCCAGTGACCTTTTTGTGGCGCAGCCCGTTACCTTTGAGACTATGAGGCTTGCGCGCGATTTTGCCCTGGATTGTGCGGAAGTGAGCTTGCTTACGGCACAGTATCCGGAGGACCGTGGTCTAGTTCCAGAATGGTTCCAACCAACTCCAGACCTTGAGCGGTCGATCCTTGATATTGGGACGTTCCAGAAAGAACGGAAACTCCCCTTATTGGTTGACGTTCTAAATCGACTTTACAGGTCAATACCTGATGCAGACTACATGATATATTCAAACGTTGACATTGCTCTCATGCCGCATTTTTACCTTGCAGTGAATAGATTTGTTGAGGCTGGATACGACTCTTTTGTTATTAACAGAAGAACGATATCAGGAAGTTTTAATGGAATTGAAGATATTCCATTAATGTTTTCGGAGACTGGAGAACAGCATCCGGGGCACGATTGTTTTGTTTTTAAAAGAAATATTTACCCTCGCTTTATCCTGGGAGACGTATGTATTGGGATAAACTGGGTTGGAAGGGTGTTGCTGTGGAATCTTATGTGTCATTGTAAAAACTTTAATGAATTCAAAAGTGCACATCTGACGTTCCACTTGGGTAATGATAAAAGGTGGAAAGGCAGTGGTTATTCAGATTACTCTGCTCACAACAAGCGGGAGGCGCTGAAGGTGCTCGCTGAGCTTGACAAAAAATGCGGTCCTCTCGACAAGATCAAGCCAATTCACCCCTATATCCGCGATGCTATAGCCAACGAGAGTGAGATACGAGGTGTGGGCGGTGGTGAGGGAATCGTGCATCGAATTAAAACGTCGCTTAAACTCAAACTACGAAGGAGTAACTCTGAGAGGCTTGGATAAATTAAGCTTGTTAAAAGATTTCCAACTCGATTGGACTAGAAAGTCCTCAATGGTAGGTAGTGTGTGATCCGAGGGTGATGTGGCGAAAAGCATGCTCCACAAGATAGTACGGTGGTAGTTGCACTTGTGACTCCATGTGTAGGCACAGAAGTAATCGCCAATAGGATGGATATCATTACACTGGCATGTTTTTTGTGGTAAGCACAGGTAGATCAGGAACCAAGACTTTGGCGGAAGCACTCAATGCGCTAAATGGATATGTCTGCCCACATGAGCCTGCGCCCGAATTGATACTCGAATCCTCTGCATATCGTTATGGGACTGTGAGTAGGGACGAACTGATTCAAATCTTGCTGGGTAGTCGTTATCCGAAAGTTGGAGACTCTGTTTACTGCGAATCCAATCAAACCCTCTCTCTCATCATCCCAGCATTGGTCGAGGCCTTCCCTCAAGCCCGCTTCATTTGGCTGATAAGGAACGCGCTTGATTTCGTGGCCTCAGCTTACCAAAAACAGTGGTACACAGGACACTCTGAGAATCATGATCGCTACGATGACTGCCCTCCTCTTGAACGGGCTTGGATTGATGGAAGAGTTGTCGGAGATCGGTGCGGCGATATGAAAACTCACGAATGGAACAATCTCGACAGATTTAGTCGCATCTGCTGGTATTGGAGCTATGTCAATCGACTCATCGAGGAGGACCTCGGGCGTTACGCTCCAGATTCCTTTATGTTGATACGATTAGAGGAAATAGAAGTGAAATTGAGCGAATTAGTGCGCTGGATGGGATTGGGGGTTTTAACATTGCCAAAAATTGGGTGTTGCAATGTAGCTAAGAGACAACCTTACCACTGGAGCAAATGGGATGGTCAACAAAGGGTGGTGTTTGAGAAATGGTGTGGAGATCTAATGGATAGATTCTATCCGAAGTGGCGGATAGCTAAAGAACATGGCAAGGTGAGCACTATGTAACTCGAATGGGAGTACTTAGATCATTAGGAAGGTTCCTAGATAGAATAGTAAACAGTATTCTATGAAAATTTCAGTTTACATTACGTCTTACAATCAAAAATTTTTGCTGGGTGAGGCAATCGAGAGTGTCCTGGCACAGACCTTGAAGCCCGCAGAGATTATAATTGTCGATGATTCCTCGACCGACGGTTCTCAAGAACTAATTGCGAGCTATTGTTCTATTTATCCAGATCGCATAGTCCCTATCTACCACAGCCAGAATAGGGGCATTGCGCTTAGCCGCATAGATGCTCTGCAGAAAGTATCAGGAGATTATGTTACCTATCTTGATGGAGATGATAGGTACCTCCCAACGAAACTTGAGAAGGAAGCAGCTTTGCTTTTGAAGAATTCAGATGCACAAATTGCTTTTTCCAACAACCATTATATAAGCATTGACGGTAGTCGCATTGGAAGGTGGGCAGACGATAATGAACTTCCTCCACAGGGCTACGTCTTTTGTCAAACCTTCGCAAGGGATTTTCCAAAAGGCAATTTGTTTCGAATGGAGTTAATAGAATATGGTTATTGGAGGAAAATAGGTTTTCATGATTCCAATCTGAGCATGTATGAAGATTATGATATGCGGATTCGTTTAACAAAATACTTGAAAACGGTTTACAAAAATGAACTGTTGACTGAAATACGACGTCACAACAAAGGTCTTTCCAATGCCCCTGCAGCCGAACACCTTAAAGCCTTTGAATACATCTATCGCAAAAACGCTCCTTTGCTGTTTGATCTGAGTGCCGGTGAGCGGAAACGTGTTGAAAAAAGTCTGCATGACTGGATGGCTAGATTTGCTATGCGAGCAGCACGAGAAGCCATGGCGGGAAAGGGGTCTAACCTGCTCAATATAAAACAGATATTGAATTATTATACAAAGATGCTGAAATATAGATTTGACTTTTTTTAACTGAGCGGTGTGCGCAAACTCCTAAGCGATTGTCCGATACAAGCTACAGACAATGTTTTCAAATTGGATTGGTGCATGGATAGATCACTCGGTGAAAATCTTATATTTATCATTTCTCAACCTCGAGCGGGTTCGACATTACTGCAAAGAATCTTGGGAAACCATCCAGATCTACATACTGTATCTGAGCCCTGGCTTATGCTTCATCCCTTTTACTGTCTGGAGTGCCAAGGCTTTCGCGCAGAATACAATGAAGTTGTTGCACAAAGTGCTGTGCAAAACTTTCTTGGAACGCTTCCGAATCGCGAGGATGAGTATTTTGAAGGTGTACGCCGCATGTATACCTATCTGTATGAAAGTTCTTTAGCAACCGCAGGCAAACGGTATTTCTTGGACAAAACTCCTCGATATTATTTTGTCATTCCGCAGCTGTATCGCACATTTCCAAAAGCTCATTTCCTCATTCTTTACAGAAATCCTTTGGCAGTTCTGTGCTCAATAATCTCTACGTGGGCGAGAGAAAATTGGTTTTCCCTGTTTCAGTTCAAGCATGATTTGATTCGGGCGCCGGGGCTATTGAATGAGGGCATCCAATTCTTAGGTGAAAGGGCAATGGTGGTCCATTACGAAGAGCTGGTGGGAAATGCTGAAAGAGGAATACAGGATATCTGCAAGACCATTGGGCTCGAGTTCGACCCTCAGATAATCTCTTACGGGCATCAGAATCTGCCTCTTTGGCTCCATGGCGATAAGGAGACCATATATCAGGAAATAGAACCGGTGCCAGAGACTGCAGCAAAATGGCAAGAACAGCTCTATGATTCCCAGATATGGCGGCTAACGAAAGATTATTTGGGAATGCTGGGTGAGAAGACGGTCACCCAGATGGGCTACCCATATCAAGAGCTAGTGGAGATTTTGGAGTCTCACCGGCCGCTTGGTGTACGTCTGACTTTTTCTTTGGAATGGCTGCTCCGTAAGCCTGCGGAGCAACGCAATAGATGGGAGATTGGGGCCTTAAAGGTGGCGGGAGCTCTATAACAGGAATGTATCTTAAGAACTATTGGAAAGGTGATTTACTTTTGAGGGTCGGAAGGTGCCCCGTTCTTGAACGAATGTTTGAGACTGCCCTCAAAAAATGAAACGATGATAACGCTATTTACCGTTCCCAAGCCTTTCATCGGCCATATCGACACAATTCAACGTAATGCTCTGTCCAGTTGGACTTTCCTTCGGCCCGAGTGTGAAACTTTGTTGTTTGGTGATGAGGTGGGAACGGCAGAGGTTTGCAGTGAATTTCGCCTGCAACAAATCGCTGAGGTCGGGTGCAATGAATACGGCACGCCGCTTGTCAGTGACATCTTTCAGACTGCACAAGCCCTGGCGCGCCATCCGGTTGTGGGTTACGTAAATGCTGACATCATCCTGATGGACGATTTTTTAGAGGCAGTGGCGAGAGTAGTAAAGCGGAAGCGTAGGTTTCTCATGGTCGGAAGGCGATGGGACCTTAGAGTGGATGGACACTTGGATTTTGGACCCCATTGGCAAGAACGGCTCCGGGCCCACCTGGTTGAAAATGGTGAGTTGCATCCGCCGACAGGAACAGATTTTTTTGTTTTTCCTCGCGGCATGCTGAGGGATCTTCCCCCATTTGTGGTCGGCAGGCCCGTATGGGACAACTGGTTGCTTTACAAGGCGCGTAAACTTGGCATTGCCGTTATTGATGTTACGAAAGCTGTCTCTGTGGTTCATCAGAATCATGATCACAGGCACGTGCCTAACCGGAGTGGTGAGGCATGGGAGGGGCCAGAGGCCGATTATAATCGCCAATTGATGGGGAGCAGAGACCACCTGTTCGAACTTATCGATGCCACCCATATCCTGACCCCGCGAACTCTGTCACCTGCAATTGGTTACAAGTATCTGCTCAGACGTTGCCGGACTTTGCCGATTCTGAATGTCAAAATGAGAATACTCGTACAATTCCTCGGCAGGCTGAAAGAGCGGTTGAATTCTGACCGTGGTCGCGTGACTTTGTAGTTCAGAATAACTGAAGAGAAGATGCCAGATTTACCCCGTGTTACTTTCGGAATCATTGTCCTGAACGGCGAGCCCTTTACGCGTTATTGCCTGCGTGCCCTGTACCCCTTTGCCCATGAAATCGTCGTGGTCGAAGGTGCTTGCATAGCGGCGGCTGGAGTGGCCACTCCAGATGGTCACTCCAGTGACGGCACCCTGGAGACGCTCTATCGTTTCAAGGCCGAGGAGGACCCTGAAGATAAAGTTGTAATTATTACTAGAGAAGGTTTCTGGAGCGAGAAGGATGAGCAGTCGCGAGCATATGCCAACAGAGCCACTGGAGATTATCTCTGGCAAGTGGACATAGACGAGTTTTATGGTCCTCGCGATGTGCGAACTGTGCTAACAATGCTAGGTGAAGACCCTGAGATTACCGCTGTTTCCTTCAAGCAGATTACCTTTTGGGGTGGTTTCGACTACGTGGTTGACGGTTGGTATTTAAGGCGCGGCAGTGAAATTTACCATCGGCTGTTCAAATGGGGGCCTGGCTATCAGTACGTCACTCACCGCCCGCCCACGGTACACGATTCGCGAGGACGTGATTTGCGCCGAGTGAGGTGGATAAATGGACGTGAGCTAGCTAAGAAGAATGTTTTCTTATACCATTATTCTTTGCTGTTTCCCAAGCAGGTGATGGAAAAGTGTGAATATTATGACCGTGTCAACTGGCTCGAGCGCAAGGAAGCCCAAAGGTGGGCGAGCGAGGTATTCTTAGGGCTGCGAAGCCCTTTTAGAGTTCACAATGTATATAGTATTCCCAGCTGGTTCGAGCGCTTTCATGGAAACCATCCCCCTCAGATCGTGGCTCTACGTGATGATATCATAGCTGGACGAATCAACGTACAGATCAGATCTACAGATGACATCGAACGACTTCTGAATTCCCGCAATTATAGACTTGGACGGTATGTGATCAAAAGTTTGACACCCTGCGATCGACTCAGGAATGGCCTACGGCGGCTTATGACTTGCGGGCTGGAGTACTTGTCTCGGCGTCGATGGGACTCCAAAAATGAAGGGTGTCCACCTTAGTAAGCAGGGTTGACAGCCGTGTTGCCGAAGCCGGAAACCAGCTTCTCCTATCCACATGCAGGTCGTCGGGCATACACTGCTGAGAGTGTCAGACTGGCGAGTGAGGCTGGTTTCAAATGTGGCTGTTCCAAAGTTGCGGGTGTAGTCAGGTGGGGACAAGATCCGTATCAACTCCCCTGTTTCCTGGTACGGGATTGGGACGGTGTTGAGTTCGCCTGGCGGCTTGAAACAAAGTTTCATAGCTAGTCTCTAGGGAAACATTGCGGATTTTGAATAAATCTATTGTCCAAATTAACACTACAGATGATCAAGGCGGTGCTTGCCGGGTGGCTTGGAACTTGCACAAATCTTACCTTGGTCGCGGCTTGAACGCCCGGATGGCAGTAGGACGCAAGTTTAGCGACGTTCGTGCAGTCGCAGAGATCCCCAATAATAAAGCAAGGTCCCTCTACTCGCGAAGTTTACTGAACCTGGCCGGCCAGTTGAATTCACTTACAGCTCGCTCTGGTGAAATAAGCGTGATGAGCAAGATTTTGTCTTTTCTTGCCGAACCTCGACGCTGGCTGAATATTCTGCGGGGGATGGAAGACTTTTCTTATCCCGGCACCTACCGGTTGTTTGATCTATTCCCAGAACCGGTGGATATCGTCCACTGTCATAATTTGCATGGCGACTACTTCGACCTCCGCGCTCTTTCTTGGCTGAGCCGGAAGGTGCCCGTTGTCCTGACGCTGCACGACGCCTGGCTGCTCAGCGGCCATTGTGCTCATTCCTTTGATTGCGAGCGCTGGAAAAGTGGATGTGGACAGTGTCCGGATCTGACGATTACTCCGGAAATAAAGCGTGATGCTACAGCTTTTAACTGGCACCGGAAGCGTAATATCTATTTAGGAAGTCGCCTTTATGTGGCCACCCCGTCCCAGTGGCTGATGGACAAAGTGAACCAGTCAATGCTTGCCACCGCTGTGGTGGAAGGCAGGGTGATCCCCAATGGGGTGGATTTGTCTGTCTTCCAATGGGCCGAAAGGCATGCAGTGCGGGCTGCATTGAGCCTGCCGTTGAATGCTAGAGTTCTCCTGTTCACCGCCCATGGCATCCGCCCAAATGTTTGGAAAGATTACGAATCGATGAAAGCTGCCACGGCGCTGGTGGCAGAGCAGTTGCCTGGTCAAGATGTGCGTTTCATTGGACTAGGTGAAGATGCGCCAGCGGAGCGGGCTGGTCCAGCGGAGATTCACTTTGTTCCCTACCAAGAAGATCCTTATTCAGTAGCCCGCTATTATCAAGCAGCAGATATCTACTTGCATGCAGCGAGGGCTGACACATTTCCCAACACCATCCTTGAAGCTTTGGCATGCGGGACACCCGTGGTGGCGACTGCTGTAGGTGGAATTCCAGAGCAAGTGAAGCCGCTAGCTGGACGACAAGAGAGCATGGATTATAAGACGTACGGTCCGGATCAAGCCACCGGCTTTCTGGTACCCCCAGGAAATGCAAAGGCAATGGCTGAAGCTACTGTGGCTCTACTCACCGATGAAAGGCTGCATCGACGTCTGGCCGAGAATGCTGCCAGAGATGCTCGGGTACGCTTCGCAATGGACAGGCAAGTTGAGGACTATCTTGAACTTTATGAAGTAATGTCATCCTGTTCTTGAGGGAACCCATCGTTTGCTAAAAACCACAACTAGCTCATGTGTAAAGTTCAAACCAGGCAAGTCATTGATGGCCAAGAGATCTGAAGCTGAAGAGCTTCTCTAGCCGGGGAACTAAAGTGGTTTCTATATCGGCAATCTACGATTTTAATAAACACAACCGCTACAAATGGGTTGCGCGCAAGGCCAAAGAAACTCCAGCCGGAGCGAAAGTACTTGATGCTGGGGCGGGAACAGGATTGTATCGGCACCTTTTCTCACATTGCGATTACAAATGTCAGGACTTCTGTGAGCTTTCAGATTTAAGCTACGACAAGATAGATTATATCTGTGATATTACTCAAATACCTGTACCTGACCAATCGTTTGACCTGATCTTGTGTACCGAAGTCCTCGAACATGTTTCCGAGCCGATAATGGTCATAAAAGAATTTTCACGGATTGTCCGAAGGGGTGGAAAGATTCTGCTGTCTGCTCCTTTGGGCTGTGGAATCCACCAGGAGCCCCATATCTACTATGGGGGATTTACGCCTTTTTGGTATCAGCGGTTCTTGCCACATTCTAGCTTTGAAATTGTTGATATCACTCCAAATGGAGGGTTTTTCAGACATTACGGTCAAGAATCGGTGAGGTTTATGACCTATCTGTTTCCAGACAGAATCCCCTGGGGGTTTAAGCTCTTGCTGCTGCCGTTTAAGGTTATTTTGTACTGCTATTTCGGCATTATCATGCCTGCCCTCTGCCACTATTTGGATAAGTTTGACCAGGATCGCCGTTTTACCGTGGGCTATTTTGTGGAGGCGATAAAGAAATAATGGTCAGCAATTTAGAAAAGACGCAGGTTAGCGTTGTCTTGGGTTCATATAACCGCAAGAAATTCCTCAAGGCCGCGATACAGAGCATCCGCAACAACGGGATTTCGGTTCCATACGAGATGATCGTGGTGGATGGCGGCTCCACCGATGGTTCTTTACGCTGGCTCGTTAAGCAAGAAGACATTATCAACATTGTCCAGCACAACCAGGGAAGCTTTCACGGTAAACCCATCAAGAGGCGAAGTTGGGGATACTTCATGAACTTGGGCTTCAAGTGCGCTCAGGGCAAGTTCATCGTGATGATAAGCGATGACACCCTGCTGGTTCCTGGCTCAGTAATGAATGCTTTAGAGCAATACAAAGATCTTACTACCCAGGGTCGCAATATTGGGGCGGTTGCCTTCCAATGGCGCGAATGGCCGCAAGAGCAAGAGTATAAGGTTGGCCTTACCCTAGGCGAAAAGATGTTTGTAAATCACGGCATGTTTGTACGCAACGCCCTGGAAGATGTTGGTTGGATTGAGGAGGAGCTATATCAGTTCTATCATTCTGATGGCGACCTTTGCCTAAAGTTGTGGCAAAGAGGATACGAGGTGGTTGATTGTCAAGGTGCGTTTGTGGAGCACTTTAGACACGCAAACTCTAGAGTGCGCAGAGAAAACCTGCAAGACCAAGAATCTGACTGGTCCGCATATCTCCACAGGTGGAAAGGTATCTTTTATGACCCTGATGAAAATAATATGGGTGGGTGGAGATATTTTGACTATAAAGATTATTATATAACGGTTAAGAAATTTCCGAGAGTTCCCTCTTATATGATGATAATTATATCTACCTTGGAGAGAATAAGAAGCAGATTTAAGTAATGTGTACGAAGAGATATATGATCTGCTAGTATCGTGATTGCAGAACAACACATAACATGAGGTTAACAAGACCTCTTCAAAGGCTCCTTTGCTTGAAAATAACATCAGACCACATAAAACTGACTAACTGGCGCACATTTATTCGGGATTTTAAGAAATTTAAGAAGTTATCTGAAGCTACTGACAGCCGCTTTGCTTTAGACTGGCGTGATATACACCCATGCTTGGGTGATAAAGCTGCATCAACGACCTTCGATCGACACTATGTCTACCACCCAGCCTGGGCTGCCAGGATTCTCGCCCGTACACAGCCTGAATCCCACGTCGATATATCCTCAAGCCTGCATTTTTGTACAGTGGTCTCCGCCTTCATTCCAGTACGATTCTACGATTATCGACCTGTGAATCTGCAACTGCACCAATTATCAACTGACTATGCTGATCTGACATCACTGCCTTTTGAAGATGAAAGTATTCAGTCAATTTCCTGTATGCACGTAGTGGAACATGTGGGTCTTGGACGATACGGGGATACTCTTGATCCAGATGGAGATCTAAGGGCCATGGGTGAACTTCAGCGGGTGCTTGCGGACGGCGGATCGCTGTTGTTTGTAGTACCGGTGGGAAGACCGAGAATTATGTTCAATGCACACCGTATTTATTCGTATGAGCAGATCTTGGAATATTTCGGCAAAATTCATTTGAAAGAATTTGCTCTTATTCCAGATAGTCATGGTTGTAACGAGATTGTCTACAATGCAAGTAAAGAACTTGCTGGCCTGCAGAATTACGGCTGCGGTTGTTTCTGGTTCAAAAAAAGATCGCTCACTTAAAATGGATCATGATCTGATTGATACTATATATAGACACGTATTATTATCTGTTTAAGATGGGTTCATTAATATTGTCTCGGCCAATGATCCGACTTATTAGTTAGTAAATTCATTATGCGAATATTTTATGCAGCTGATAATAGCGCCGATCCCAGATTGGGTATCCAATCAAACATCTGGCGCAATAATTTGTATTTGACCCTCGTTGATGCAGGCCACGATGTGGTTGAGTTTGACTATGACTTGACGGAGACGGTTCAAAAAGCTGATAAGCTCAGAAACAAACGGTTTATTTCGAGGAACAGACCAAGGATTACAAACGAGCTGTTAAGGCAGCTTAAAGAAGCACATGCGGATCGGCCAATTGATCTCTTTTTCAGCTATTTTTACGACTGTTGCGTACTTCCGGAGGGCATCGATGCCATCCGCGCCCTGGACATAACCACGGTCAACTGGTATTGCAACGGCTCCTATCAGTTTGATCTGGTTGAGGAGATTTCCCCTCATTACGATTGGTGCCTGGTGCCTGAAGTATTTCGCCTGAAAGACTATGCAGCAATCGGCGCCAGGCCTATTTATTGCCAAGAAGCTGCAAACCCTAATATTTATAAGCCATACGATGTTCCAGTGGAATTTGATGTGACTTTTGTCGGACAGGCTTACGGAGAACGCCCAAACTATATCAAATATTTGTCAGAAAACGGGGTCAGTGTGAAGGTGTGGGGGTATGGTTGGGAAAAATTCTCCGATACGTACCGCTCCCGAGCAAAAAATCCTATTTGGCGCTTATCACGAAATTTGAAAGAATTCATGAGGGACACGTATTGGCAGGACGGTTTTCGGCGTCTGTTGGCTCTGAAGTTGATCAGATCAGGGAGCAGGATTTTCCATGAAAAATCTGCCGTCACTCTGCCCGACGAAATAATAGGCGGAGTGTTGAGCGACTCGGACATGACTCCAATGTACAGTCGATCCAAAATCAATCTGGGCTTCTCCTCATGTGGTGAGATAGGCGAGACCGGGGAGCGTATTGTCCAGATAAGATTGCGGGATTTTGAAGTGCCAATGAGCGGCGGCTTCTACATGGTGGAGTATATGGAAGAACTAGAGCAATTTTTCGACATTGGCAAGGAGATTGTCTGTTACTCTGGCCCTGAAGATTTAGTGGACAAAATCAAGTATTACTTAGAGCATGACAACCAACGCGAGGAAATCGGCAGGGCAGGTTATGAACGCTGCCTGCGCGATCATACGTGGCACAAACGTTTTGAAATGGCGTTCAGACAAATGGGTATGGGTTCATGAACCCGAAGGTTAGCGTCATACTAACTACTTACAATGGTACCTCAAGGGGCTATCTCAAAGCTGCCATTGAAAGTGTATTGAATCAGAATTTTGAGGACTTTGAACTTCTCATTATCGACGATGGCTCGATTGATCATACCGCAGACGAATGCAAGCAGTATCTAGAAAACGGCAAAGTTAAGTACATTTTCCAAGATAATAAGGGATTAGCTGGTGCCCGCAACACTGGAATTGAATTATCTTCTGGAGAATATATCTGTTTTTTAGACGATGATGATGTCTGGAAGCCAGAGAAACTCCAACGGCAACTCGAGTTCATGCAGAATCGACTCAGTGGAGTGGACAACTGGGGGTTGATTTTTACCTGGTTGGAGTTGATCGATGAGCGTGAAAATGTCGTAAGCTATCGAGGCCATCATCAAGAGGGATGGATCTACAGGGACTTGTTGTTTGGTAATACGATTGATGCACCTTCTTCGGTGTTGATAAAGCGGGAAGTGTTTAACAGGGTGGGATCATTCGACGAAGATTTTGGAAGATGTGCGGATTGGGATATGTGGTTGAGGCTGTCAAAAGAGTACCGCATATTCCCAACAAAGGAGTACCTTGTCCAATACAGAGAGCATGCGAATAGCATGTCGGCTAATGTGGAGGAATTCTTCGAGGAAGAGAAAGCAGTGCTAAAGAAGGCACTATCTGATGTGCCATCCGACATAAATCCATCGGAAGTTTATGCGAGTTGCTACATTAATAGAAGTATTTGCTACTTTGCGGCCGATGAATTTCAACAATTTAGGAAAATGTTTCTCAAAGGTGTGAAAATCTCATTGAAGCCTGTGCGAGTTGAACATATTCTTCTCTTCGTGTTGAGCCTTTTCGGGCGACCATCAGTACACCTCTCCAGACGCATAAAAAGATATCTGCAGAAGCAGATAATTCTCAGGAGCCATGTCAGTCTGAGACTTTTCTAAGAGGCTGCGAGTCGCAAAGCACAAGTGTATTCCAGTGGACTGAGAGATCATGAAGATTTGTCTAGTAACAAACATATATGAACCATACGAGCTCGGGGGAACAGAAGTCTATGTAAAAACACTTACCAAGGCTCTAAAAGAAAAGGGTCATGATGTTTTTGTCATTACCACCTGTCCGCCGCAGAAAGGTTTTCGGACCGTTATCAATGAAACCATTGATGAGATTCAAGTATATAGATTCTATCCCTTAAATCTCTATTGGGGATACCGGGCCCAGGAAAAATCTTTGTTGGCAAAATCG
>Ga0316193_10000792_pt1 | contig 20372 bp, 15 predicted proteins | sample MerIslsedime2_MG_FD_207735 | JGI IMG/M metagenome (GOLD analysis project Ga0316193, IMG submission 207735) | Coastal sediment microbial communities from Maine, United States - Merrow Island sediment 2 | ecosystem: Environmental > Aquatic > Marine > Coastal > Sediment | place: USA: Maine... | reverse complement strand
TCGTGCAGGCGCTGACCATAGAACATTTTCGGCCGGCCCTGCCGATCCAGTTCCGGGAAACGGTCGAAGGTCAGCATGTAAGTGATTACGCCCGTCATGACTTCTGCGATGGGCGGGCAACCCGGTACTTTTATGATTGGCTTGTCGGTAATGACTTTATGGATCGGCACCGCACGCGTCGGATTAGGATGTGCAGCCTGTACGCAACCCCAGGAAGCGCAAGAACCCCAGGCGATGATGGCTTTGCTGTGAGCTGCCATATGGCGCAGTTTTTCCACATACGGTCTTCCTGCCTGGATGCAATACATGCCGTCTTCGTTGAGCGGCGGATTGCCTTCACAAGCCAGGATGTAATTACCATCGTATTTGGCGATGGTTTGCTCGAGGATTTCCTCTGCCTGGTGGCCTGCGGCGGCCATTATTGTGTCATCGTAATCCAGCGAAAGCATCGACAGGATCACATCGCCTGCCAACGGGTGGCCGGAACGGATAAATGATTCGGTGCAACACGTGCACTCAAGGCCATGCAACCAGATAACTGGTGTACGCGGTTTGGTTTCGAGTGCGTGCGCAATTGTGCCTGCGAACTCGGGAGCAAGCCCAAGTCCCGCTGCAGTAAGGCTGCAGAATTTCACAAAACTGCGACGCGTAATACCATGCTCGCGCATGGCCTCGTAAAAGGTCTGCTGGTCACCCATTTGTGGCGTCCTCCCTCGACTTGATGCCTGGTGGAATCCGGTCGCGGGCAGAGCCCCCCCACAAACTGCCCTTCTCGACTGTCTAGTGGAAGAAGCGGGAAAAAAGGTCACACCGCTCCTTAAACTGCAGTCTAGTACAAACTTTCTACAAGGCGCATACGTATATATCTGTATAAGTGGTGGATCGCTCGCGCCGGGCGACGGCGGCGAACGTGAGCGCCTCGCAGTCAGACAGGCTCATCCTGGTCCGCCACGCGCGCGAAGGACAGTTTGAGTAACGGCGGGGTCATCAACGTGGTTACGATGACCATCATCACCAGTGCTGAGAAGAGCTCATCGCTGAACACGTCGAGGCTCTTGCCAATGGAGGCGAAAATCAGCCCAACCTCGCCGCGCGGCACCATTCCCATGCCAATGGCCAGGCGCTTGCTGCCACTCGCCGCACCCAGTCCCGACAGCAACTTGCCGATGACAGCCGCAACAATCAGCCCGAGCCCCATGACGATCACGTGCGGATCAAGAAACGTCTCCAGCTTGACCTGAATACCCATTAGCACGAAGAAGATCGGCACCAGGATGACTTCGAGCGGCGAGATCAGGTCACGAATGGTGTACTGGTGCTCTTCGACATCGCCCCACTTCTGAAAATAGCCGTCATGGAGAATCACACCGGCGGCGAATGCGCCGACGATAGTCGCCAGCCCTACAAGGTTCGCCAGCCAGGCCAATGCCATGACAAACAGGAAAGACACGAACATCTTGGCTTCGACAATGTCGAGATGATTCAATACCTTGATCGAGAATCTCAGGAAGCGTGGCCCGATCAGGAATGCAGTGATCAGGAAAAGGGCCGCCAGTGCAACGGTTTGCAGCGCACTGCCAAACTCAAACGCACCTGAAACGATAATGCCGGAGACAATCGCCAACATTACGAGACCCAGCACATCGTCTATGACCGCGGCTCCCATGACGACACGGGATTCATGCGCATGCACCTTGCCGAGATCCTGCAGAACACTTGCTGTGATACCGATGCTCGTCGCACCCAGCGTGGCCGCCACGAATAAATCGACATTGACGGACAGCTCCGGCATGAGCACGCGCGCCATCATGAACCCGAGACCAAATGGCATGGCCACGCCAAGCAGCGCCACTCTCAATGACTCCGCTCCGACTTCCTGCATTTCTTTGACGCTGGTTTCAAGGCCGACCAGGAACAGCAGGAAAATGACACCGTAACGGGAGAACACATCGACTGTGTGTGCGACCTGGGTTAGTTCTGCACCTCCCGGACCATGCAGGATACTGAGGATAGTAGTTGCATCCTCAGGGCCCAGCGTCGCAACGGCCGCCTGATCCACAGATCCGCTCGTCAATGACATCTCGACAATTTGAAAAATTGCCGGACCCTCGCGCAGCACGAGAAGAAAATCCACGCTAAAAAGGTAGCCGATGGTTCCGAGACCGACACCCATCAGGAGCTCGCCCAGTACAGAAGGCTGCCCCAGTTTGCGAGCGGCGAAACGGCCCAGAATGGCGAAAAAAAGGATGCCGGTGACGCCTAGAATGACCGGTGCTATCGGGTCGGCATGTGGGCGACCGCTCAATGCGACAGCCACTGTTGCCACCAGCAACAGCAGCGCGGCCAGAACAATTTTCGCGAACAGAGACATGGTCTGCCTTCACCGCATATGAAGAAACCTCAGGCTCAACCATCTCAACTGTAAGATAGGCACCGGAGCATCGAAATGTCGGCATTTACCTATTCTCTGGATCGCCCTCTGCGAGTACCTTTAAATGAGCGGACTGCGCGCTGCCAGTGGAGGATGAAGTGATTGCCAAGGTAAATAGCGCTTCAGAAATGGTCGAGCTGGATATCAAGCGGCCATTCTGGGATCGCTGTTTTATGGTCGCACCGTTGGTGCTAATCGGCACCACGGACGAGGACGGATCGCTGGATCTGGCGCCGAAACACATGGCCTTTCCGATGGGCTGGCAGAACTACTTCGGCTTTGTTTGCAGTCCCAGGCATCACACGCATACCAATATAGAACGTGACAAAGCGTTCACCGTCAGTTATCCAAAACCGTCCCAGGTTCTTTACGCAAGTCTTGCCGCATCGCCGCGTCACGCGGGCGGGCCTAAGACGGTACTGCAAAGTTTCGACACGTTTGAGGCCACCAAAATCGACGGTGAGTTTATATCGGACGCTTACCTGTTTCTCGAATGCAGACATTTCAAAACCATTGATGGCTTTGGCAAAAACTGCCTTATCACAGGCGAAGTTGTCGCTGCCTTTGCCGACCCCGATTACGTCCGGTCCTCAGAACTCGATGAACAGGAAATGATTCACGATCATCCGCTGTTTGCCTATTTACCACCAAGCCGTTTCGCAACGATCGCGTCGTCGAACGCTTTCCCGTTTCCGGCCAATATGAAGCGCTAGAGCCGACATGAACACGCTGCACCCGGATCAGGTTCTGAGACACATTCAGGGTCAGGAACGGGTTCTGGTTGACCTGTTGGAGCACATGGTTGCTGCAGAGTCGCCCTCCTCTCATCCTAAATCACATCGTCTGATGCGAGCAATTTTGAGTGGCGAACTCGAATTGATGGGATACCGGGTCATGCAACTCGGGCAGCCAGGTGGCCCACGGCACATTTATGCACGGCCGGCTGTCAGGAAAAAGGCTGCACCGATTCAACTGCTGATAGGGCATTACGACACTGTGTGGCCACTCGGCACAGTATCGAGAAGACCATTTACTATTGATGGAAACGTTATTCGCGGTCCTGGTGTGTTCGACATGAAGGGCGGACTGGCGCAAATGATACTTGCGTTGAAGACGATGCAGCACCTGGAGCTCAAGCCGCAGTTAACACCGGTAATCTTTGTTAACTCCGACGAAGAGATCGGCAGCCGCAGCTCGACCCGCTACATCCGAACGCTGGCACGGCACGCAAAACGCGCCTACGTCACAGAGCCGGCAATGGGAGAGGAAGGCCGTATAAAAACAGAGCGTAAGGGGATCGGTCGCTTTACCGTCACCGTTCACGGTAAGGCGGCCCACGCCGGACTTGATCCCGAGGGCGGCGCAAGCGCAATTCTCGAGTTGTCCCACGTCATTCAAACGCTGTTTGCTTTGAACGATGCGGACAGTGGCACCACGGTGAATGTCGGCATGGTAGATGGTGGTCTGCAGCCCAATGTAATTGCACCGCACAGTCAGGCGATTGTCGATGTGCGTGTCCCGACCATCGCTGATGGCGATCGCATAACGCGCACTATTCATGAAATTAAGGCGGTTACGCCGGGTGTGCGGCTCACGATCGAAGGTGGAATTGGCCGGCCTGCGCTGGAACGAACGGATCGAAATGACACGCTCTGGCTACAGGCGTCAGAAATCGGAGCTTCGCTGGGCTTAGACCTGCAGCAGGGCCACGCTGGCGGCGGGTCCGACGGCAATACAACCAGCCAGTACACCGCCACGCTCGATGGTCTTGGCGCGGTTGGGCACGGCGCGCATGCCGAGCGCGAATTCCTGTATATCGACAGAACATTGGAGCGAACTGCACTCCTTACCCTGTTGCTGCTGGCGCCGCTTGCTGGCGCAGACGGAGCAATTCGATGACGGTTCTTTTATTGAGTTCGCTGACGCGAATATCAGACCTCGCTGAAGTTCCTTTCGAGCTTGCGGAGCTTCCAAAGGATGCATGGGCTAGCGGTGATTACGTCGTCGGTGAAGTGACCGGTGAACCGCATCGTGTTTACCGGATCGAGCTCGCATCGGGCCGCATGGTGCATGCTCTGCCGGGCGATCACGTCATTGGCGCCTTCGGCAATCGTGCAGCAACGCTGGAAGGCGTCGGTAGCTACAAAGACATTAACTCCGATCGCATGCATGCGATGACAAGCGCCGGTCTTTTTGGATTCGTCACTTCGATGTCCAAACTGATTGCACCCGCATTCAGGCTTAAGTACCTGGGCCATGTAGTGCGGGACGAGACCAAAGTCTGCATGTCCGACTTCGCAATGAAAGCTGAGGAATACCCGTTCAATATCCCGACGATCGTTTTGGTCGGCACGTCCATGTCAGCCGGCAAAACGACAACCGGCCGGCTGATTGTTCATGAACTGGAGAAGATGGGTAAGTCAGTCATTGGCGCCAAACTGACGGGCGCCGGCAGGTATCGCGACATCCTGAGTTTTCGTGACGCGGGGGCCGATGCTATTTTCGACTTTGTGGATGCTGGCTTGCCATCGACCGTCATTCCGGAGGATGAGTTCCGCTCCGCAATCCGACCACTCCTGCATCACATAGCCAGCTTGAAGCCGGATTTCATGGTTGCGGAAGCAGGTGCTTCTCCGCTTGAACCGTACAATGGTGCAGCAGCCATTGAAGAACTCAATGGCAATATTTCCGCTATGATCTTGTCCGCATCCGATCCTTATGCCGTCGTTGGCGTTCAGGACGCATTCGGCCTCAAACCTGACCTCGTTACCGGCCCTGCTACCAGCACGTCCGCTGCAATTGAGCTGGTCGACAAGCTGACGGGCGTTGAGGGAATAAACGTAATGGACCCCGACTCGCTGCCAGCGCTCCGCAGGATGATTGTGAGGAAATTATTGACGTCTGACTGATTCGCCAAGCGATAGAAGAGTTATATGCGAAGTTCGATTCTGACATTGAGTCGCACCGTTCTGATCGGAACAATATTGGTCTGCCTGTCATCCTGCGGATCCGAAAGTGAATCGGTGGACTACCCAACGCTGGTAGGCCGCTTTGCCGACGAAGGAAATGTCGCGCCGCTGGTAGCCGATCAGGCCTTCATCGGCGATTTCGAGTTTTTCGTTCGCTTCCGCCGAGGCGATGACATTCTGTACGGCGGTGGTAAGTGGGCAAGTCGAATCGACTTACGAAAAGAAACGACATCCGAGCCATCCGGCCCCTACATTGTCCCGCTCGAATATCAGCGAGCCGATCGTTGGCACCTGATACCCAATGACGTCACGCAGGCGCGAATTCTTGATGGTGCAACCTGGCAGGCTTTTCGGAACCGGCTTTTCGAAGCCGTTCTTCCCAGGAAAAAGCGTACGGGTATCGTGCTGGACTTTGGGGTCGATGACTACTTCCTGTACTACGACGAGGACGGGGTCTTTCAGGCTACCGTCATTCAGGAAAAACCCGCTGACTATCGTATCGAACGGCGGGTGGCAATTTCCGAATTCATGACCCTCGGATGGCCGACGCTGGAAACGTTTCTGGCGGAGCTGGGCATAGACGATCGACGCATAGGATTTAACACCGGCGATACCGGCGATTATTCCCTGCCGTTTATTTATGCCAACCGCGATCTGCGTGTCGCGGTATTTGTGCGGCAACCGCCGCAGCGATTCCCCTATCCGAAGAGCAGCGCATCCGGCCCGCTGCTGCAGACTGCGGGCCATGTCGCGCAAAGTCATTTGAGCGGAATTGTATTGCGGCCGGTTTCCTCACTCTATCGACTGTTCTTTGTCGCCGCGGATACCGTTGTCGAAACGATTACCCCGGATTGGATGGTCAGCCTTGAAAGCTCGCCGATTCCAGCGCTCTACCAGGGACCCGGCATGAACCTTGATCGATGGGAATCCTCCCTCGATCAGCTCACCGGGCGACCCTCATCGAAAGGTACTATTGACTACCTGGTTGATGGAGAGCGGTTTTTCACGCGACTGATTGATGCCGCAAGTTCTGCTGCGTCTTCGATTTCCCTGCGAACGTACATTTTTGACAACGACGACTATGCCGAAAAAATTGCCGAGTTGCTCAAGCGACGTTCGAATGAAGGTATCGACATTAAGGTACTGCTCGACGGACTTGGAACGATTATCTCGACCGTTGAAACACAGGAAACATTACCTGAAGATTACGAGGGTGCTTCTTCAGTTCGCCGGTTTCTCGAGAGTAATTCGAAGGTCGATGTCCGACAGGCAACCAACCCCTGGCTGACAGGGGATCACGTCAAGACCGTCATCATCGACAAAACAATCGCGTTTACCGGTGGCATGAATATCGCTCGCGAGTATCGATACGACTGGCACGACATGATGATGGAGTTGCACGGGCCGGTCGTGGACGAGTTACAGGAAGAATTCAACATGGCCTGGGCACATGCCGGGCTTCTCGGTGACATCAATTACTTTCTTCAACAATTTCGGCGCAAGTCAAAGAATGCCGCGGATATTGGCTATCCCGTAAGGGTTTTGTTTACACGCATCGACGATCCGGAAATTTTCGACGCCCAACGCATGGCCATTCGCAATGCCAGGCGATACATCTACGTTGAGAACGCCTATTTCACCGATGATGCAATGCTCTTCGAACTGGCAAAAGCCCGGCGCCGCGGTGTCGACGTGCGCGTTATAGTGCCGTTGGTGACAGATCGCGGACCAATCACACGAAACAATGTGCTTGCCGCAAACGCAATGCTTGAGCACGGCATACGCGTGTATGTTTACCCCGGCATGTCCCATGTCAAAGCCGCCGTGTTCGACGGCTGGGCATGTCTCGGCACGGCGAACTGGGACCGGCTCAGTTTTCGAATCAACAAAGAACTGAATATTGCTACGTCTCACCCGGAGGCGGTCGAGCGATTAAAGACGCAGTTGTTCGAGATAGACTTCGAACGATCGGTGGAAATCACGGAGCCGTTTCCCGAGCGCTGGTCTGATCACCTGATAGAAGTGCTCGGCGACTATATTTTCTAATGCCGCTCCTACGGGTTATTTTGATCGATCAGGCGGTTGGTTTTATGTTCGCGTTCAATCGAAACAGGTTCGTCGGGTCGTATTCGTCTTTAATCTTGACCAGACGTTCGTAGTTAACACCGAAATTACCGCGGTTCTTACTGCCGGTCTCTTCATGCAAATTCGCGTAATAGCCTTTCATGTACGGCTGAACGGCGGCGTGGTAGCTTCTGATCTTCTCGATCCTTTGTTCTGACTCTGCTTTGTCCTGCCAGCCCGATACTGCGCCAAGGTTACTGTGAACTTTTCGATGAACGAATGCTGTCGCCTGTGGATCAACTGTTGCGGTGTAGCCACCGAGGTGCTGGATAAACACCAACGGCAGATAATCACCTTCGTAATTGTCGACGATCGCATCGATCGCGCCGGTAGTAATCTCGGAAATATAACCTGACTTCAGGTAATACTGTTTGCCATGGCCGAGAGCACCATCTGCCGAGGTTTGCATCGTTGAATACGGCATGGGACCAATTTTTGACTCGATGGGCTTGCCGAACCTGACCAACGGCTCAAGTACCTTTTCCGCCAGCTTATGATCACCACCGACACAGACTTCAATCGTGTATACGCGCTGGCCATCGGGTGTTGAAGCCATCGACGGCTCCAGGTTGCATTCGTTCGGAACGGTCTCTGAAAACTCAGCGAAAAACGTCCACGCATCTTTGGCCTGGTCTATCGGGTATGTGATATGCCCACCATAAATCATGGGATTGAATGGATGCACGCGGTAGACGAATTTTGTCGCGACACCAAAATTGCCGCCGCCGCCGCGAATAGCCCAGAATAAGTCCGCGTTTTCGTCTTCGCTTACGGTCAGAATATCGCCTTTTGCCGTTACGATTTCAGCAGCGAGCAGGTTGTCGACGGCAAGGCCGTACATGCGATCAACGCGCCCCAGGCCACCGCCCAAAGTGAACCCTCCGGCACCGGTATGAGAGACCACTCCGGTGGTCGTGATCATTCCGTGCTTCAGCGTTGCGGTATCAACGTGACCCAGCAACGCACCGCCACCAGAGGTAGCAGTCCGGTTTGGCACATCAACATCGACGCCGTGCATCGCAGAAAGATCGAGCATGAGACCATCGTCACAGACCGACTTGCCAGGAAAACTATGCCCGCCTCCTCTGACCGACAGGAGCAGGTTTCTTTCGCCCGCGAACGTAACCGCGTTGGCGACATCATTTGCGTTGGCACAGCGAGCGATCATCGCCGGTCGCTTATCGACCATGCCATTCCAGATATGGCGTGCCGACTCGTATCCCGCGTCGCTCGGTAAAATCAATGACCCGGACAGGCTGTCTTTCAGTTCCTGAACAGCCGCTTTTTCCAATGAGATCTGATCACCGCTGCTGGTGACTGCCGCGACGTTGCTAACAACCTGTGTCATTGAATTCAGCGCGGCAAACACGCTTGAGGCTGGAAGGCTCGCTGCAACTCCGGCGGCCAAGGTAGATTTACAGAAGTTTCGTCTGCGCATGATGATGTCCCCCCGTTCTTATTGTCATGAGACGCGTCCAACAAGTGTAGTTCAGGCCTTGAAGCTTCGCTACTAACGGACAGGAATGCGGCCGGGCACGGTGACGACGGGCTCGAACGACCAGGGCAGAGCGCCATTATCCCGCATTCTTGCTATTCTTCAGCCTGGGGAGGGTGCATGTCCGGATCGTTCATCAAAGAACTGAAGCGTCGCAACGTATTTCGCGTTGCCGCTATCTACGTCATCGTCAGCTGGCTCCTGATGCAGATTGGCGACGTGATGTTTCCGGCACTGCGGCTGCCGGAATGGACGACCACAATGCTGGTCGCGTTTCTCTTGCTTGGCTTCCCGATCGCACTGGTGCTTTCGTGGGCATATGAGGCAACACCGGACGGTATAAAGAGGACGACTGATGTTGAGCCCGACGAGTCTATTACAGACATCACCGGGCGCAAGATCAATTACACAATCATTGCTGTACTTACAGTCGCGGTTGTTTTCCTGCTTGGCAGGGACATGTTGAGAGACGATCCGCTTCCGGCGGCAATTTCAACAGTTTCCGATCAATCAATCGCTGTTTTGCCTTTCGCCAATCGCAGCGCGGCGTCGGAAAACGCAGAGTTCTTTGCCGCCGGCGTCCACGATGAATTACTGACGTTATTATCGAAACTCGGTGGCATTAAGGTGATATCCAGAACATCGGTCGAAAATCTTGATGATGGCCTGAGTATCCCCGAAATCGGTACATTGCTTGGCGTCGCCACGGTACTCGAAGGGCAGGTACAACGTGCGGGCGACAGCCTGCGAATTAACGTGCAGTTAATCAGGGCGGCACAGGAAGATCACCTGTGGGCCACGACCTACGACCGTGATCTGACGGCCGGCAACGTGTTCCAGGTACAAAGCGAAATCGCGCGAACAATCGCCGATTCGCTGCACGCGGAGTTGTCGGAAGATGACGAGGCCATTCTGAATACAGTTCCGACCGAAAACACAGAAGCATTGCGGCTCTATATGCTGGGTCGTCAGCTGATACAACGAAGCTCGTTCGAATCGATGAAGCAGGCCGAAAGCTACCTGGAAGAAGCTCTGGCATTGGATCCGAAATATGCGGAAGCCTGGGTAGCGCTCGCGTACGTATACAGCTCACAGCTTCAAACGGGCCTGATCAGCATCGCCGATTACGTTGCTGCCGCCAGCCACGCCGTCGCGCGAGCGCTCGAACTCAATGGCCAACTTGCCGGTGCCCACGCGCAACAAGGCACCGTGCACTGGCGCTCGGGTGACCTGGTTGCTGCCGAAGCGTCATTCAATACTGCCCTCGAACTCAACCCCAATGACTCGGGTAGCCTGCAAGCATATGGCAACTATCTTCGTACGACGAACCGGCCCGGGGAAGCAATACCGATACTGGAAAAAGCACTTGTGGCGGACCCACTTTCACTACTGATTCTTTTTGAACTCGGAAAAGCCGAGATGTACGCGGGAAATCCAGAACGTAACATTGAACTCGGTAAACGCATCCAGGAAATTGATCCTTCCAGTGTCTACGGATACACCAGCCTCATTCAATCCTACTTATGGCTTGGCCGATACGACCTGACGTGGCCCTGGTATATGAAAAGCCTCGAATCGGATCCCGAGGATTTCGAGAACTGGGCGTTCCTAGGTACATACGCTGCCACACTGGGTGCTTTCGAGTGGGTTGACCGCTACATGGACCGCGCGGTTGAAATGGGTCCCAACGAGCCAGCCGTACTCTCTCGCCATGCGCAAGCGCTCGCGGTGCAGGGTCGACACGATGACGCACTCGCGATCGTGCGTCTTGCCCTCGAAAGTGGACTGGACAATCGCTGGGGATCTGACCTGGTCTTCCTGCGCCTGATTCGTGACGATGCGATCAGGACTGGCAACTTCGATGAGGCGAGGGCCTGGTATCAAAAACTCGCACCGGAGCTATTCAATAGCACACTGGATATTGACTCCGATAACGTAAATATAGCGGCAAATCTGGCGCTTCTAATGCGACTCGCAGGGGATAGCGCAGCTGCTGATACGATCATTGATGCGGCGCTTATGTGGCATCAGCAAACTCAGCCAGCAAATGTTCACGGCTATATCCTGAATATTGTTGATGTCGAACTCCTTGCGCTTCGGGGCGACAAACAGCTGGCCATGGTCGCGTTACGAGAAGCGATCGACAACGGCTGGGCCTTTCACTGGTCATGGCACATGAATAACGAGAATCTCGCATCCTTGAGAGATGAACCGGAATTCAAGGCCTTGGTCAAAGAAATGGAAGAAAAAATGGCGGCGCAACTCGATACTATTCGGGCCATGCCAAACCTGGGTGAGTTTGATCTGCGTTAAGCCGGTTCGAAATCTTCCTTGTACTGTACCGAGCAATCCGGACAAACGAAGTCTTCCGGCAATGATTCGAATGTTGTGCCGGGCGAATATCCTTCATGTTCATCGCCCTTCTCTTCGCTAAACACGTAACCGCATTCGGGACACTTGAATTCACTCATGCGGCGGCCTGTCCGTATTTTTCGTAAATCATCTGGCGCTTGCCAGGATCGATATTCACTTTGTTCAGGTCACCCTGGATATGTGGTAATGCCAGCAGGCGCTTGTCCATCACGCGATACCAGATCCAGGGAACATACGCCAACAGGTACGAACCAAAATAACCACTTGGCAATGTCGGCAGATCGTCGAAGTGACGCAAGGACTGATAACGTCGCAGTGGATGCGCATGATGATCCGAATGCCGCTCGAGATGAAACAACACCAGGTTGCTGTAAATATGATTGCTGTTCCAGGAATGCCACGGCTGGCAGCGTTCGAATTTTCCGTTAGCTTCTTTGAGACGCAACAATCCGTAATGCTCGACATAATTGGCGCTGGTTAACTGCCACCACGCGAATATATTGTGAAGAATCAGGAACGGAATCATCAACCAGCCGAATGCGATCAGCAAACCGAGCTGAACCACCAGCGACAGCGCCATTGACTGCAGAATTTGATTATTGCTGCTCCAGACGGATCGGCCACGACGCTCCAATCGGTCTTTTTCGATCGCCCATGCGCGGTTAAACGCGCCGGGCACTTCACGCAATGCGAACTTGTAGATGCTCTCACCCATTCGCGAACTGGCGGGATCATCGGGCGTTGACACATCGCGATGATGACCACGATTATGCTCGATCCAGAAATGACCGTACACGGGAACGGCAAGAACAATCTTCGCAAGGTTTCGCTCAAAAGCTGCTTTCTTATGGCCCAACTCGTGACCGGTATTAATGCCAAGACCGCTGCCCATGCCGGCCACGATCGCCAGGCCAATAAAAGCCCACCAGCTGAGATCCTGCGTACCCGCCCACCAGGCGGCACCAAACAGAGCTATGAAGTGAAGCGGGACGACCGCGTACGTCAGGAATCGATAATAACGATCACGATCAAGTTGAATTACAACTTCTTCCGGCGGATTGTTTTCATCTTCGCCGAGGAGCCAGTCCTGAAATGGCGCAACCACGTATCCCAGGAAAAGTGGCAGCAGCAACCAGGCCTGGTTACCCGTTTCCGCATGCAGCCAGATACCCAAGAACGGTTGCAGCGGATACAGAACCGAAAGTGACCAAAGCCAGCGCTTTCGGTCGACGTAATGGATCGCTTCGCCATCAGGCAGTGTCGCCGTGTAACCTTTCATGATCTCTCTTACGCTGAAAAAGTGGGGTCAGACTTCACTTTTTCGAAATTTGACTTCAAGTCTGAATTTCATAAAAAAAGTGAAGTCTGACCCCACTTTTTCACGCTGAGCCGTGTTTTCTTGCTTCCTCGATACGATCTCGCGTCTTACGGCGGCCCAGTTCAATCATTTCTGCCGCGCGGTCGAACTCCAGTGTACCGCACGCATTTCGCGGTATCTCGATGACTACGTCCGGCGGGTATGCCGCGAGTTTTTGCCGGGCGATGGTGCTTTGCATTGCGTCGAACGACATGTTCGCAATATCGTAAGCGCCCCAGTCCTTTTCGTCGCCGTCGCCATCATCTGATTGCCATTTGTCGATATAGCGTTGCACGTTTTTCCGAAACGGCGACAACTCTGCTTCGCGTTGCAAGCTCTCGTCTTTCCTCTCAAAAGACCTGTCCAATGGACCGCCGAGGTTTACCGCTACCGTGATGTCAGTGTTGTCGTCGAAAGTTGGTGCTATCGGCACAGGGTTCAGAACACCTCCATCAATAAGGTGCGTTTCCTTGTACTTCACTGGCGTGAAAAACAAGGGTAACGATATGGAAGCTCTTATTGCGTCAAACAAGCGCCCGGAATTGATCCATATTTCCTTTTCGTTTTCGATATCTGTCGCGATCGCGGTAAAGGGTATCGGCAAATCCTCAATTGTCCTGTCTCCAACCAGCTCGACCAGCGTATCGATGATCTTGTCGCCTTTGACCAGGCCGCTTCTGCCCCACGATAAATCCAGCAGGGTCACTATATCCACCTTGGTGATAGCACTTATCCATTGTTCGAATTCGTCGAGTTTGCCGGCCACGTAAATTCCCCCAACCAGCGCGCCTGCCGAGCAACCCGATATGGCGCCAATTTCGAATCCGATTGACTCTAACTCACGAATAACGCCGATATGCGCCAGACCACGGGCGCCACCGCTGCCCAGTACGAGTGAGATCGTCTTTTTGCTGCCAGTCGCCATGATCTACTGATTAGAGCCCTGAGTTGGATTCCGAGATTTCACGCGCCTCTTCTTCCATTCGTCGCCTTTTTTCTTCTTTTTCCAGGCGTGTGCTGAGGACATATCGGACCGTTTGCATGATCGCGAGGAAACCAAACACGATCGCGAAGATGATTACGTAAAACATCCAGTCCATATCAATTATCCCTGCTGAATACTGTTCAGCGCACCCTCAAGACTTGCGACGGTCCGGTCAATATTGTGCAGCTTGTCCAGACCAAACAAACCGAGTCGAAACGTCTGAAAGTCATCGGGCTCGTCGCACTGCAACGGGACGCCGGCGGCAATCTGCAAGCCCTCCTGCGCAAACTTGCTCCCCGCTTTTATGCCAGGATCGTCGGTGTAGCTCACCACGACCCCCGGTGCTTCAAACCCTGGCGCTGCAACACTCTTGAAACCATGTTTCGCCAAAAGCTCCCGGACGCGGTCACCAAGTTCTTGTTGCTCATCGCGAACCTTTTCAAACCCGTAGGCTTCGGTTTCTTTCATGACGTCTCGAAACGCGATCAGCGCATCCGTTGGCATCGTTGCATGATATGCATGGCCGCCATGCTCGTACGCAAGCATGATCTCCAGCCACTTGTTCAGGTCGCAGGCGAAACTGCTGCTCGTGGTCTTTGCCATCACTGCCAACGCTGCATCGCTGAGCATGACGAGCGCGCAACAGGGCGACCCGCTCCATCCTTTTTGCGGCGCGCTGATTAACACATCGACGCCGACATTTTTCATATCGACCCAGATCGTGCCGGAAGCGATGCAATCAAGCACGAATAATCCGCCATGCGCATGCACCGCGCTGGCCACTTTTTGTAAATAATCATCCGGCAACAGCATTCCTGACGATGTCTCAACGTGCGGAGCAAATACGAGATCTGGTTTCTCTTCGTTAATGTACGCGACGACCTCATCAATGGGCGCGGGCGCGAATGGTTGCTGCGATCCGTCACCGGTCGCTCGCGCTTTCATGACGGTTGTTGCCGCCGGAATGCCGCCCATGTCGAATATCTGGCTCCAGCGAAAACTGAACCAGCCGTTTCGGATAACCAGGCAATTCTTGTCTGTCGCAAACTGCCGCGCGACCGCCTCCATGCCGAAGGTGCCACTGCCTGGCACGATCACCATGGCGTCGGCGTTATAAACGCTTTTCAGCGTTACAGAGATATCGTTCATTACCGCTTGAAACGTGCCAGACATGTGATTGACGGCGCGGTCTGTATAAACGACCGAGTATTCAAGCAATCCATCAGGATCAATACCTGGTAACAAACCGGGCATGCAATTCTCCTTTTTCAGCGATAGGCCAGTTATTTTCGCTGTACGCGTTTATATAGCCCGCAAAATGCCCTGTCGCTGCTATGATAATGCGGAACAAGTTACTCCGGGCACGAATAATGATCCAATTTAGACTCGTATTTACAGGTTGCATTCTACTTGCACTGGGCCAGGTTGGCCACGCACTCGAATACATAGCACCCGCCGATGCCGGCATCATTCCGCAGCGCCTCGCGCGTATCGATACTGCGGTCAACGCGGCAGTCGCAGCAGGCGAAATTCCAGGTGCTGTCGCATTGATTATGCGCGATGGCAAAATCGTCTATCACGAGGCATTCGGATACGCGGACATCGCATCAAAACGACCGATGGCAACGGACGCTATCTTCCGGATTGCCTCAATGACCAAGTCCATCACTTCCACCGCCGTCATGATGTTGTACGAACAGGGTCGATTTAGTCTCGACGATCCGATTTCAAAATTCCTGCCTGAATTTTCTGAAATGAATGTCGTATCTGAAGTAAATGAAGATGGATCCATTCGCGAGACAGTTCCGGCAACAAAACCGATTCGCATTGTCGATTTGCTTACACACACATCGGGGCTCGCCTATCCGTTCATTCCGAGCAGCGTGCAAAAGGCATACATCGACGCTGGCGTTATTGATGGCCTGACGGCTGAGAACATTACACTTGCGGAAAATATTGAACTTCTGGCCAAACAACCACTGGTTGACGAGCCGGGCGCAAAATTCACTTACGGCCTGAGCCTGGATGTACTAGGTCGCCTTGTTGAAGTTGTTTCAGACAAGCCGCTTGATCGTTTCATTGCTGAAAATATCACCGGCCCACTCGGCATGGAGGATACCTGGTTCTATTTGCCTCCAGACAAGCACGATCGCCTGGTTACTCTGTATACGTATATCGACGGAGAAGGCCTGGTTGATGCGTCAGAAGTTGAGTCGATCGTCGCACAAGGCGATCCGAATTACCCCGTCGCGGGCGCGAAGACGTTTTTCTCCGGCGGCTCGGGCTTGTCATCCACCGCCTATGACTACGCCCGCTTCACGCAGATGCTGCTGAATGATGGCATATTCGAAGGTGTTCGAATCTTGAGCAGAAAATCGGTCGAATTGATGCGCACCGCGCGAATCGACTTGAACGGCGACCAAAGCCCCGACTTCGGGCTCGGTTTTATGGTGGTCAGCGACCTGGGCAAAAGCGACTCTCTCGGCTCGGCTGGTACCTATTCCTGGAGTGGCGCGTTTTATACGTCGTACTGGATTGACCCAAGTGAAGGCCTGACCGCAGTATTTATGTCCCAGGGCCGACCTATCAAATCGGACATCGCCGACACCTTCAAGACCTTGGTGTATCAGGCGCTGGAGTAATATCAGCTCTGCTCAAGCGCCCTCTTCCGGGCGCTAATGACAATTTGATAGGCCGGAACGCTTGGAAGACAGCGTGATTTCACCCACAATACCGCCTGATTTTGACAGTCGACAATTCATCGAATTGCGTAAGGGGTTCCCGTGAAAAAACTAGCAGCCGTCGCGGCGGTATTGTTACTGGCCGCCTGCGGACAGGAAAAAGGTCCGACAGAAACAGCCATAACCGAAGATAAGAACGAAGCACCGGAAGAGTTCCAGGTACAAGTTGATCGCTTCGCCGATATTAAGATCCTGCGGTACACCATACCGGGGTTTGACGAGCTTTCCTTGAAAGAAAAGAAACTGGCCTATTACCTGTCGGAGGCTGCGCTCGCAGGCCACGACATCATTTATGACCAGAATTACAGGCACAACCTGCGCATCCGACGACTGGTCTCTGCCGTCGTTTCATCATACAAAGGTGATCGCGACAGCGAAGCATTTGCCCAACTGCATGAATACGCAAAGCGCATCTGGCTCGCAAACGGCATTCATCATCACTATTCGTCGGACAAAATGATGCCCGGTTTCTCTCCGGCGGATCTTACTAAAATGGTCAGTCAAAGTGACGCAGCGCTTCTTCCGCTCGACGAAGGACAGACCGTCGAAGAGTTGCTGGCACTCCTGAACGGCCCTATCTTTGACCCGAATGTTGCAGCGAAGAAAGTAGACCTGTCGCCCGATATCGATCAGCTTCAAGCATCCGCGACCAATTTTTATGACGGCGTGTCGGCGGATGAAGCTGCCGCTTTCTACGCTGAAAAATTTAACGCGGATCCGGTGCGACCCGTTTCATGGGGCCTGAATTCACAGCTCGCGAAAGTCGATGGCGAAATCGTCGAAAGAGTCTGGAAAGTCGGCGGCATGTATAGCCCGGCTCTCGAAGAGGTTGTCGGATGGCTGGAGAAAGCTTCGACCGTTGCCGAAAACAACCTACAGAAGTCCTGGATCGACAAGCTCATAAAGTATTACTACAGCGGCGATCTCAGGGACTACGACGAGTACAACATTGCCTGGGTTGCGGACACAGATTCACGCATAGACTCTGTTAACGGATTTACAGAAGTCTACGGCGACCCACTCGGCTATCGCGGCTCGTGGGAGTCGATTGTTTCGATCCGCGATCTTGTCGCAACGAAACGAATTTCGACGATTGGCGACTCAGTGCAATGGTTTGAGGACAACTCGCCGATCATGGACGAGCACAAAAAAGCCAAGGTTGTGGGAATCTCGGCCAAGGTCATTACCATCGTGATGGAAGGCGGAGATTCAGCCCCATCCACGCCAATCGGCATCAACTTGCCGAACGCCAACTGGATTCGGAAAGAACATGGCTCCAAGTCGGTAACGCTCGGCAACATAATGGAGTCCTACCAGACTTCATCCGCGTCCAGCGGACTGCATGACGAATTTTCCTACACGGATGAACAGAAGGCGCGTTATGCGAAGCATGCGGGACTGGCGTCACTGCTGCATACGGATCTGCACGAAGTTATCGGGCACGCCTCCGGCCAGATCAACAGCGAAGTGGGAACACCCAAGGAAACGCTGAAGAGCTATTCATCAACACTTGAAGAAGCGCGTGCGGATCTGGTGGCTGAGTACTTCGTCATGGATCCGAAGCTCATCGAGATTGGTGTGATGCCCTCACTGGAAGTCGGCAAGACCTCTTACGACGTAACTATCAGAAACGGCCTTATGTCGCAGTTGCTGAGAGTGAAACCGGGTGACGATATAGAAGAGTCTCACATGCGCAATCGGCAGCTTATCGCCGCCTGGGCGTACGAGCGTGGTCTGGACGATAACGTCATTGAAAAAATCGTTGAGGATGGCAAGACCTACTACGTTATTCGTGACTACGATGCCTTGCGAGGGCTGTTTGGAGAACTGCTGCGAGAGATCCAGCGCATAAAATCGGAAGGCGATTACGAGGCAGGCAAGGCGCTCGTCGAGACTTACGGCGTGAAAGTTGATCCTGCGCTGCATGCAGAAGTTCTTGCTCGCGTCGAGCCACTGAATATTGCCCCATACAGTGGCTTTGTACAGCCGCGCCTCGTGCCGGTCGAAAAAGACGGCGAGATTGTTGATGTGAAGGTCGAGTATCCGGACAACTTCACGGATCAAATGCTGGAATACGAAAAGAACTACAGCTTCCTGCCGAACACCAACTGAGTTGTTCGCCCGGTAACCGTGCCGAGCTGTGAATGACTATGATGTGATTATCCTGGGCGGTGGCGCCGCCGGACTAATGTGCGCCATCGCTGCAGGAAATCGTGGCCGCCGGGTATTGGTGCTCGAAGGCTCGAACAAGATAGGTAAGAAAATCCTCATGTCCGGCGGCGGGCGCTGCAATTTCACCAATCTGCATTGCGAGCCTTCGCGATTCATTTCCGCTAACCCGAATTTCTGCATTTCCGCTTTGAGTCGCTACACGCAGTGGGACTTCATTGCGCTAGTCGAGAAACACGGAATCGCGTATCACGAAAAAACCGTAGGGCAATTATTTTGTGACGAGTCGTCGAAAAACATACTCGCAATGCTGGAGACGGAGTGCCGGCTGGCAGGTGCCACTGTTCTGACCGAGTGTGGAATCCATTCCGTTGAAAAGAAAGAACGCTTCAGCGTTAGTAGTGACCAGGGCGTCTTTGAGTCGTCGTCACTGGTCATCGCCACCGGCGGATTGTCCATTCCGAAGATGGGTGCCTCTGATTTCGGCTATCGACTGGCCAGGCAATTTGGTCTTAAAGTCCGCGAAACCTGCGCCGGCCTGGTGCCGTTTACCTTTTCAGGTGCAGCCCATGACATGACGGAACGACTCTCGGGCATTAGCGTGGCCGCAACCCTTGGTACCGCCGATATTTCATTTACTGAAAGCGTCTTATTCACTCACAGGGGTCTGAGCGGACCGGCCGCCCTGCAACTGTCGAGCTATTGGAAGCCCGGCGAACAGATCTGGCTGGACCTTCTGCCGGGACAAGACGCAGAATCGCTGCTACTGGACGCCAAGAGCTCGCAACCGAAAGCGCTTGTGCGCACCATTATTTCGGAGATATTACCCAGGGCTCTCGTACTCGAATTACAGAGACTATTCTGGGATGCGAAAGCTGAAACACCGCTGGCCGGGATACCTGACAAAGCATTGTGCGTTATTGCAGCGAAGCTTCAGGGTTGGATGTTAAAACCCGCCGGTACCGAGGGCTACCGAACTGCAGAAGTGACCCTCGGCGGCGTCGACACCGATGAGCTGTCGTCCAAAACAATGGAGTCCAAACGCCAGCCCGGCCTCTACTGCATTGGCGAAGTGGTCGATGTTACCGGCCATCTCGGCGGCTTTAATTTTCAGTGGGCCTGGTCATCCGCACAGGCCGCCGGGGAAGTGGCATAATGCGCCGCTTGAATTCTTCTTGACGGGAACATTCAGAATGAACAAAACACTATCCTTGTTAGCGATACTGGCGATCGTGGCAGCGCCAGCCGCTTGTACAAAAAAGCAGTCCGGAGGGCCAATGCCCGAGAAAAAACCTGTTGAACTAGAGCTTCACGGTGACGTACGCGTCGACAATTATTACTGGCTGCGGGAGCGTGAAAACCCGGAAGTCATCGCTTATCTGAACGCCGAAAATGACTACACCGAAAAGGTATTGGCACCGACCGCAGGCCTTCAGAGCAGCTTGATTGATGAAATTCGTGCTCGCATAAAGGAAGAGGATGAGTCTGCACCTTATAAACGAGGTGACTATTACTACTACTACCGCTATGTCGAAGGCAGTGAGTACAAGATTTATGCTCGCAAGAAAGGCTCGCTTGATGCTGAAGAAGAGATACTACTTGACGTAAATCAACTGGCCGCCGACAAGGACTATTACCAGGTGGCCGGCTTCAAGGTCAGCCCGGATGATCGGATCGCGAGCTACGCCGTTGATACACAAGGCAGACGTTTTTACGACCTGCATTTCC
>Ga0316193_10000791_pt1 | contig 20372 bp, 18 predicted proteins | sample MerIslsedime2_MG_FD_207735 | JGI IMG/M metagenome (GOLD analysis project Ga0316193, IMG submission 207735) | Coastal sediment microbial communities from Maine, United States - Merrow Island sediment 2 | ecosystem: Environmental > Aquatic > Marine > Coastal > Sediment | place: USA: Maine... | reverse complement strand
TTACCATGGTCGTAACGTTCAGTGTCTTCATGATCGGGATCGGCCTTGTCCAGTATGGATTCGGTCTAGCCAGCAAACCTGTCGGCATGCCTTTTCGCGTCCTGATACCGATTTTGGGTGCCCAGGTACCGCTTTACCGGGTGATGGTGTTTGCCATCAGTATGGCGGTCTATGTCTTGATTTATTTGTTACTGAATAAAACCATCGTCGGCAAAGCCATCCGGGCCGGTATCGAAAATCCGGAACAGGTCCAAGGCCTGGGTATCAATATCCGCAGGATTTTTACCATTACCTTTGTGGTGGCCAGCGGTCTGGCCGGCTTTGGCGGTGCCCTCAACGCACCACTGGTGGGCGTTACCCCCTACATGGGCTTCGAAATGCTTCTGTTTGCTTTTATCACCGTTATTTTAGGCGGACTTGGCAGCATCAAAGGAACCCTTGTTTCGGCCTTGATCATGGGACAGGTAATGTCGGTTGGGGGAACCATCTATGGCCCGTTGGCCTTCGTGGGACCCTTCATGGTGATGTTTGTCGTCATCCTGTTTAGACCCACCGGTCTTTATGGTGTCAAAGGCCGAGCGTTTGGGTTTGAAGAATAATTTAAAGCAATCAGGCCGGTATGAAAATAACGCGGACAACGCCATAGGGTAAAGGAGTGTCTGCGTTTTTTTGTAATAAATTGAGGGCATAATTTTATTAAGCTGAAAGGAGAGAATCATGACGGCGCCCTATAAGAAAGAATCAGAGGTAGAGTGGGAATCCCACTTCATGACCGACGACGGTAAAATTAAATGGATCTATACGAAAGAAAAGGATGACTCACCGATCACGGTGATGCAGATAAGGCTCAATAAAGGGGTGACGCTGCCCGATCACGTGCATCCGGATCAACCGGACCTGATTTATATTCTCGAGGGCAAAGCAACCATGTTTATCGACGGGATCGGTGAATTTCCGGCTGAAGCGGGAATGATTGTCCAGGTACCGCGCAACACCACCCATGCCATCCGCAACGTTGAAGAAGACATCCTCCTTTATAATGTGTTTGCGCCGGGCATCCCATACAAAAAGGGCCCGGAATAAAATTGGCAACGGCTGCCAATGACAGGTCCTGTCAGTTAGGAGATTTCGATGCCGTTGTTATCGGCGCCGGTATCGTCGGTGCCATGATTATCAGGGAACTTTCCAGGCTCAAGGGGCGTTTTGCCATTGTTGAAAAAGAAATGTTTCCCGGGTTCGGGGTTTCTAAAGCCAGTTTATCCCAAATCCATTTGCCTGATTTTTGTCCCCCGGGATCGTTAAAGGGCAAACTGTGCGTAAATGCCCCTGAACGTTTCAAAAAGTTAGCCGGAGAACTGGATGTCGATTACCGCGAGGTAGACGAACTTTGGCTGGCCCTGGCGCCGGCGCAGGTGAGCCTCTTAAAAGAAGCCCAATTCCGGGGAGAAGCCAACGGTGCCAAAGGCTTTGAGCTCGTCGGGCCGCAGAAAATCAGAGAGCTCGAACCCCATATCACCCCAAATGCCGTGGCCGGGCTACGTGCCAAAGGCCTGGGGGTGATTCATCCACCGCAATGGGGGCGTGCCCTGGTGGCGCATGCCGTCCAAAATGGGGTGCAGTTATATTTACAAACCGCTGTCAGGAACATCACCAAGAATGAGAACGGCACCTTTTTGATTGATACGTCCGGGGGGATTCTCTCGGCCAAATATGTGATCAATGCGGCCGGTTTGTATGCCGATGAAATTGCGCAGATGGCAGGCGACGGTGATATACGCCTGATTCTGCGCAAGGGAACCATGCTGATATTTGATAAATCAGTGTCTCATCTGGCGCGTCACATGATTTTTGGAACCTCCGGTGCACCTCATAGCCAGGATATTGCGCCCACCGTTCACGGTAATTTGATTGTGGGCGTCCATTATGCGAAGACTGAGAGCAAGACGGATACCAGGGTGAGCCGTGAGGGCATCCGGGAGACCTTAAAATTAGGCCAAATGCTGATTCCGGCATTATCCGAGGCGGATATTATTACCAGTTTTGCCGGCATCCTGGCGACTAATACGATGAGCTCCGAGGGTGACTTTTATATTGCCCCGTCGGAACGGGAACCGCATGTCATCCATATTATCGTCGGAGCTCCGGGTTTGAGTGCGGCGCCCGGTATCGCCGATTATGTGATCAAACTTCTTGGAGATGCCGGTTTTAAAACCACAGAGCAAAAGACCGCCCAACTGCGGCACCGCAGGTGGCCCCGTTTTGAATCTGCTTCTGTTGAACAGCGAGAGCAGATGGTGGCCGAGAATCCGAAACACGGTCACATTCTGTGTCGCTGTGAACAGGTTACAGAGGCAGAAATTCGAGAGGCCATCCGCAGCGGGGCGAATACGATGGATGCTGTTAAGCATCTTACCCGGGCCGGCATGGGACGTTGCCAGGGAGGATTCTGCGGAACGTTCGTATTGGAGCAGCTTATCAAGCAATTGGGGATAGCGCCCACCGAGGTTACCAAAAACGGGCCGGGTTCATACCAAATATCAAAAGTTATGAATTCGTAAAAAATCGAATTCAATACGTGTTTGGTGTTTTGCGTGACTGAAGCAACGAATTTAACATTAAGCGGATAACCATGTTAACTGTATCTCATCTTGATCTGGCCATTATCGGTTCCGGACCGGCAGGCCTGGCGGCGGCCGTGAAGGCGAAGCAAACCGGAATCAAAGATCTGGTTGTATTTGAGAGGGACCAACGTCCGGGGGGGATCCTGCCCCAGTGTATCCATAATGGTTTTGGTATCGAAAAATTCAAAGAAGAATTAACCGGACCTGAATATGCCAACCGCTACATCAAAATGGCCGACACCCATGATGTCGATATCGAATTGAATACCATGGTGCTGGAGATTGAAAAAGACAAGACCCTTATTGCGGTGAGTGAACAGAGCGGTCTGAGAAAATTCCAGTGTAAATCGATCATCCTTGCCATGGGCTGCCGAGAAAGACCCCGCGGCGCTATTGGAATTGCGGGGACGCGGCCCGCGGGAATATTTACTGCCGGCCAGGCCCAGCGACTCGTTAACATTGAGGGCTATATGCCGGGCGAAAACATTGTGATCCAGGGCTCCGGCGATGTCGGCATGATCATGGCCCGGCGCCTGACCCTTGAAGGCGCTAAAGTCAAGGCCGTGGCCGAAATTCAGCCCTATACCAGCGGACTCATACGAAATGAGGTCCAGTGCCTGCATGACTTTAATATTCCCTTACTGTTGGGTCATACAGTTTCCGATATCCATGGCGATAAACGGGTGGAAGGCGTCACCCTCGTTGAGGTGGATGCCGATTGGAATCCGATTGCTGGTACTGCAGTCCAAATGGCATGTGATACCTTACTGCTGTCGGTGGGGCTGGTACCTGAAAATGAGTTAACCCGCAAAGCTGGAATTTCCATCGACCCGCATACCGGCGGTCCTTATGTAAACGAATTATTAGAAACCGGCGTGAAGGGGATTTTCTCGTGCGGAAATGCACTGCATGTCAATGATTTCGTCGATGACGTCTCTACCGAAGGCGAAATCGCCACCCGGGGAGCCCATTATCGGATCAAAGGTAAGATGCCTGGTGGTAAACAGCGAATTGCCTTAAAAGGAGATTCAACCATCGGGCAGGTTGTACCGCAAACCATCAGCGGATTGCGGCCGGTGATGCTTTCCATACGGGTCAAACGCCCCATGCAGAAAATGACCCTGCACGTCGGCGATATTCTCGAAAAAAGATTTCCCTATGCCCGCCCGAGCGAAATGATTCGAGTTCGACTTCCCGGGAAAATTTTCAGTGACCTCAAGCCCGGTCTAACCCGGCTGGACGTCACCTGTCAGGAACGATAGCCGATGGGCCATTTGCAAGAACTGATATGCATAACCTGTCCCAAAGGGTGTGTCACCAATGTCTGGAAAGAAGACGGCAATATAAAAATTGAGGGCCGGATCTGCAAAAAGGGCCGGGACTATATTAAACAGGAGTATATCCAACCCCGGCGGATTTTGACGACCACCGTGGTCGTCGAAAAATCCCCGATCAAAAGACTGCCGGTTCGCACCCGGGAAGCAATTCCTAAGGATCTCCTGTTTCGTGTCATGGAAGCGTTGTCCACCATTCGGATAAAGCCGCCGATTAAGATCGGAGAGGTCATCCTTGCGAATGTATCCGGTACAGGGGTGGATATTGTGGCGACAGATGAATTAATTTAAAACTTATGAGTGGAGGAAAAAAATGGCGAAGCGGGTCAATGGGGTATTTGCACCGATCACCACCCCTTTTATCGATGAAGAAATTGCCTACCGGCATTTGGAAGAGAATATAAAAAAATACAGCCAAACGTCTTTAAACGGTCTCCTGGTTCTGGGCAGCAATGGAGAAAATAAAAGCCTTACCGAGGATGAGAAACTAAAAATCCTCGAAGTTGTTTTGCAGGGCAAGGCCGATCATCAAATCGTCATGGTCGGTGCCGGTTACGAGTCCACCCGTCAAACCATTGCCTTTTCAAAACAGGCCGAAGCCATGGGGGCCGATATTGTCTCACTGCTGACCCCCGGTTATTTCAAAAAGAGCCTGACCGATGACGCTTTGATCGGCTATTTCACGGAGGTGGCTGAAGCGGTGACGATCCCCGTTTTCGCGTATAATGCGCCCGGGTTCACCGGGATGACCTTATCCACCCGGGTCGTTGAAAAGATTGCCCAACACCCGAACATTGGCGGCATGAAAGATACCTCGCCATCGGGAATCGCCGGTTATCTTGAGGTATGCGGGGACAATTTTGATGTTCTGGCGGGAACCATGAACACCCTTTTTATCGGGTTATCATTGGGTGCTTCAGGCGGTGTCATATCACTTGCCAATGCCTTTCCTGAACCGTGCTGCGAACTTTACCAAAAATACATCGCAGGGGATGTCAAAGGGGCCCGTCAGCAACATTCCAGGCTCTTCCGACTCAATCAAGCCGTATCCGGGAAATCAGGTGTTGCCGGTGTGAAATATGCCATGGAACTCGGCGGTTATTTCGGGGGGGGACCACGCCTGCCGTTGCTTCCCCTGCAAGTGAGCGATCAAAGCAGCATTAAAAATGCAGCCCATGAAGCTGAATTGATTTGAGTGGCTGGGGCTAATCAGATAAATGGAGGTTAACCGGCATGAAAGTCATGGTTTTGAACGAATATAACTGTCCGCTGGAAGTTACCCAAAGAGATATTCCCCGGGTCCAGCAGGATGAAATTCTCTTAAAAGTCAAAGCACTCGGAATTTGCCAGACGGATATAAAAATCATCAAGGGCGCCATTCCGCCTCCGATCGTTACCTTGCCCCACGTGCTGGGTCATGAGGTGGTCGGCGAGGTGACAGAAGTTGGCGATCATGTTTCCGGTTTCAAAGTGGGTGATGTCGGGATTGTTTACCCCTATGTTACCTGTCGTGAATGTGAGCCCTGTCTTACCGGCCGGGGCAATCTATGTGTCAATTTGAAGCGAATCGGATTCGAACTGGATGGCGGCTTCAGCGAATTTCTGCGAATGCCGGCTCACAATTTTTGTCCCTTCGATCAGCGTCTTCCAGCCCATGAGATGGCAATTGTCGCTGACGCGATCGGGACTTCCTACCACGCCATCACGGGCCTGGCCGGCGTAAAACCGGGGCAGGATGTGCTGATTGTCGGGGCTGGGGGGCTTGGAATCCATGCGGTTCAAATCGCTAAGCTCTGCGGCGCCAATGTGTTTGTGGTGGACATGGATTCGCAAGCCCTGGATCTTGCCCGGCAGTTTGGTGCCGATCAGACCTTGCTACCGGCAGAAGCCTCCCAGGCTATTAAGGAGCTAACCGACGGTCGTGGGGTCCATGCGGTCATTGAGGTCGTCGGATCCCCTGAGACCCTGAGCTGGTCTCTGCCGGCCTTGAAAAGCGGCGGTAAACTTATCCTGGTAGGATATGCGCCGGGCAACCCGTTTGCGCTGGATACCATGCTCATGCATTATCGCGAATACGAAATCATCGGGTGCCGCTTTATTCCCAAGGCCGAACTGTCAGAACTCATTAGACTCATTGAAAATGGCAAGCTTAAGCCGGTGGTAACCCAAACCTTTCCCTTTGATCAAGCCAATGAAGCGCTCGCGGTGTTAAGAGAGGGAAAAACATTGGGCAGGATCGTGTTGACTTTAGATTAACTTAAAACAGGTTGCAGGTGTTAACCTATCTGCTGGCCTGAAAAGTTTACCTACCTATAGAGGGCGGGCAGTGTATATAAAAAAGGAACATCGAACATCGAACGTTGAACGTCCAACATCGAATAAGGTATTCTGTCAATTTAAAAAAATCTGAGTAAGATCCGGCGTAAGCGCTTGAACAGCGCGAGCGAATCTACCCATCGAGTCTCTGCGGTTTGCTTGCTTAAAAATTGATAAAGCGCAGCGCCATCAATATTGGACGTTCGATATTGGACGTTCGATGTTCGACGTTTAATCTGTTCACTGCTCCGGCCAGGCGGAGTTTCACACGAGGCTTCGGGCATCCGCTATAAAAAACAAAGGAGATAATGTTAACCATGATAAACTACACCATACGGCCTCTTTGCACCGGGTATCAATTATTGGATAAAGGCTGGTACAGCACGTTTCGTCGGGGACACGGTCAGATCATTGAACACCCCGTATTCGCTTTCTTAATCGAAGGGGGAGGACGGAAAATTCTGGTCGACACCGGCATGAGTGATACCGAGCGGTCTCTAAAATATCACCATGACGGGCGCCAGGACCCGGGGCAGGCCATTCACGAGCACATGGAGCGTTTGGGGATCGGCCTGGATGAAATCGAATTTATTATTTTTACGCATCTGCACTGGGATCACTGCGCCAACATGAAAAAGTTTACCAAAGCCAGGAATTTTGTGAGTGAGAGAGAATACCAATTTGCCCTCAACCCGATTCCCTTTTATGCCAAATCATATGAGATACCTTCGCTGGGAATCGGATGCCACTGGGAGGGGTGTCATTTCAATCTCATTAAAGATGAAGAAGAAATCGTGGAGGGGATCCGTGCCTTTCAAACGCCCGGACACAGCCCGGGGCACATGGCGGTCTCGGTGCAGACCGCAAAGGGGGTTTACATTTTAGCCGGGGATTTATTCTTCCTGCGGGAGAACCTGGAACCTGATGAAGAAAGCGGTTGGCCGTTTTATCCCCCCGGGCGATTTTACAACGTTTTGGAACTGTGGCACAGCATGGAAGATGTCATCCGGCGCGGGGATTACATCATGGTCACCCACGATCCCACCCATTTCGAAAAGGAGATTTACCCCTAGAGTGAGTTAATTGTTAATGGTTATTTGTTATTAGAGATGGCTTTCGGCGAGAAAATCGCCACCCCTTCAATTAACTTATAACAAATAACGAATAACCCCTATTAGCCAAATGTTTCCATGGCGACTTTTAACTCCGGATGATTTTCCGCGTATTGGTCTAAAGTAAGACCCCGGTCAAAAGCCTCCCAGCCCTGGACCAAACTGGCGGCACCCGCCCGCGGTCCCATGGGGTGACCGAATACGCCCCTTCCCGGAACAATGCCGAAATCAATGGTTTGCAATCTTTGATAAAGTTCAGCGGTGGTCGCGGCCCATTGGCTGCCGGCCGGTACCGGTAGGGCGGGTTTAATATGACCGGCAGGCTTTAAACATTCTGCTACATTTTCAAAAACTTCGCCATCGGAGGTTTTCATTCGGGCTCCGAAACCGGCTAAAATGATGGCATCAAACCCGACCAATCGCTGCAGCTTGGTCATTAATTTGTTGTCCACCCCGAAATTGGGTATCCGGGTAAACGGTGCAATGAAATCAAAATGCGCCACCAGAGGCACCCGGGCATGTTTTCGCAGCATGCGCACCGCGCTTAATCCCACCGTCATTGCATTGAGCATCAACGCATTGGCACCATTTTTAACAGCCACATCATGCAAATCGATGAGACGGTCCACTTCATCCGTAATATTGGCAAGATAAATCTTGGGTCGGCCGGTAATCTTCTCGCACTCCCGACGGGCTTTTCCGACTCTGGCGCTCCGTTCTTCCAGGGTCGACCAGGCCACATCCCCCAGCATTTCATCATCTTTGGCGATATCCAAACCGCCCAGCCAGCTTTCGCGGGCCAGTTCGGCAAACGGTTCCGGCGGCAATCCGATATTGGGTTTAATGACACCGAAAAAAATCGGCCGATCGTGCACATCCAATATGTCCCGCACCCCCTGAATGCCGAACCGGGGACCCTCGAACGTTTGCAAATAACCGTCGGGAAACTCCATATCGAGTAATTTAATCAAAGAGATTCCGGGTGAATAAAAGGCACCCTCGCCGCAGGCGGCCGTCAAAAGATTGGGCAGCTTGGGGCCGAAGTTTCCATGGGGGTGGGCAATTTTGACCCGACAGGCATAGGATTTTTGATCCGGCGTAGATGGCAGCATCAAGGTCGGTTTTTCGAGAATTTTCTCAACCTCAAGCTCGATGACTTTGGCGCCAAACTGTCCCCGCAGATCCTCATCGATCCCCGGCCGTTTCCATTGGGCGGTGGACTGTTCCTGGCATAGATGCGCCGCTGCTTCTTCAGGATCTATAAAGGATTCAAAGGAGTAGTCGAATACGACATAGTCTTCCATATCCAATCTGGATCGATCTGAAAAAAATCCGTTGGGTGCGCTGTTTGTCATGGTGAGATTCCTCATTGGGGTTTGCGGTTTGTCCCGCTGGCAGCGGGATTTACCCGTTGAAAAAAGAAAGGCTGTCTTATTTTTAGTCGAACCGGTAAACGGGCCAACGAGCAAAACCCTCTTCTATTTACCCTTTCTGAATAAGCCCATGCAACTCATCAACCGCTGCGTCGGCAAATTCAGGGTCATTGATATGCATATCCAGCACCTTGATGGTTGCCTTCGGCGAAGGTGCCTGTTGGAATCCTTCCTTGAGGCCTTCCAGAAACCCGCGATCCGATTCGGGTTCATAAATGGGGCCGCCGACACAATTGAGCTGGCTGAATCCTCGCTGGGGAACTAAAACCGTGGCGTAGCCCGTTGATTGACTCACACGCCCGGAGATAAAACGACCGAGTGCCAACATTTCCTCATAGTTGGCTTTCACATGGGTGTGAATGGGGTTGTGGACCACATATTTGCGCTTTAAAATCTCAGACGGAATATTTTCAACCGGGCCGTAAAGGACGATGTCGGCGCAGCCGGGAGCGATCACCTGGGGGACTCCTTGACGGCAGCTGGCTTGCAATCGTTCTGGGGTTGCCGGCATAATTCCGCCGAACAAGAAATCCGTAATATCATGCGGGCTTAAATCAAATATGCCGACCAGCTTCCCGGTATCCGCCAGTTCCTCCATGGCCTGGGCGCCGATGCCGTTACAATGAAACGCGATCACCTCGTATCCCAGGGACTCCAGCAATTCCCGGGCCCGGTTGGCACAGGGAGTGGTGACGCCGGCCGAAGTGAGCGCCACCGCCGGTTTGGATGTGTCGGCCGCGTGGTAATCCATTTCAACCATCCCCACCACCGCACCCGCACCTTCGGCCAGCACCCGACGGGTGACATCATTGAGCCCGAGCAAATCCGCCACGGAATGCAGAATGGTAATATCCCGAATGCCGACAAAGGGGCCGAAGGTCGCCAGTCCGTTGGCCACCGCCGAAATCATGACCTTTGGTATACCGAATGGCAGGGCCTGCATGACCGTGGTACCGATCACCGTACCCTGGACACCACCGAGGGATAGAATCCCATCCAGTTCGCCTTTAGCATGCAAGGCATGGGTCACTTGCACCGCTCCACGGGTCATGGCGCCAATGGCCTGGTTTTTATCGCCGGTATCCAGGATAGCTTCAATGGTGGTGCCGGCGGCCCGGGCGACCTCATGGCGGGAGACCTCGGGGACCCATGAGGGCTCCTTTAAAATGCCGCAATCGATGATAACCGGCACATGTCCCTTGCCTGCGATCAGCGCTTTGACAAATCCGATCTCCATTTCCTTGGTGTCAAGGGTGCCGACCACCACAATTTTTTTTGTCATTTTCTTCTTAGCTCCACCAGAAAAGCAATTTGGGCTGTTTCTTCCACCAGCTCGGCATCATGTTCAGCCTGGGTGATTGTTGCTGCCATGGCAAAAATGCCGTGACGGGCCTGGACAAAGGCCTGAAGACCGGGAGCGTTTCCGAGCAAGGATTCGACGGCCTGCTCCACGGCTTCATCACCATGGCCGGCTATGTTGAGGACCGGGACTGCCCCCATTTTTGCCTCGGCGTGAAAGGTCATGGCGGGAATCTCCAGGTGGCCTTCGGCATAGGCAGTGGCCCAGGGCGAATGGCAGTGAAATATTCCATGCACATGCGGCATCGTTCGATATATAGCGCGATGGGTTCTGATTTCCATGGATGGTTTGCCGGGACCGTCAACGATGTCCCCCTGCATGTTGACCGTTACGAGATTATCCATGGTGGTCTCACCGAAAGAATACCCGCTGCCCTTGATAATGATCAAATCGGTGTCCGGCACCCGCACGCTCAGGTTGCCGCCGTTGCCTGTTTGCAATCCAATGGTGTACGCGCGTCGGGCGCATGACAAAAGCTCTTTTTTTACTCGATCAGCCACCGCATTCATTTTGGGGATTTCTCCTTCATTTCTGATTCAGTTCGTTTTGAGTTTACCGGTAGCACAAAAATGGCGTCCACCGGGCAAAGCGCTGCTGCTTCTCGATTGCAGCCCGCATCAGATACTTCCGTTCGGACGGCATACACCTTAAAACCCTCGCCGCACTTAAAATTCTCACAACGGGTGCAGGCCATACAGCCGATGCACTTCCCACGGTCTAATGCAATATGATACGTCATTTTTAATTTTTAGGGTTAGGTCTCGGATGCGTGTTTTTCCATCATCGACATAAATTCTTCGATCACCGGATCGATGAAGTCCGGATCGTTAATGTGGGCATCCAGTTCAATAAAAGGGATTTTACTGCTCAAATGCGCTCTGAGGGTGTCGATGAACACCTGGTTGCCCTCGGGTTCCCAGTGAGGCAAACCCTCGCGGTCGGGAAAAGAAAACCCTCTGAGCGGAATGAAGACCTTGACCGGGCCGCGGGCCCGATTGAGCTTTTGAGCGATTTCCTGGGCCACCGCGACCAACTCCTCAGGCAGAAGTCTTACCAGAGTTAAATGCGGATTGTAATTAAAATGCTTGCGCCGCTGCATATCCTCCGAGAGACTGTCGGGAGAGCCCTGGACCGTATAATTTGCGCTGCCGGGAGCGAGCACCTGCGGCAGCCCCATCGCCCCGGCGGCGGTCAATCGGTCCGCGCGAACGGCACCGTGGAGTCCACCCAAATGCCGATCCCCAATTTCATGTAGATTCAGATCCAGCACGCCCTGAAATGCACCTTCGGCGATCATGTCTTCCATGGCAATACCGCCGGTGCCATTCTGGTGAAAGGCGACGACTTCATAGCCATTTTCTTCCAGGGTCTTTTTAGCACGCAAAGCGCCGGGCGTTGTGGTTCCCAGCATGGACATGGCCAGCGGTATACCCTCCGGCTTTAAAAGGTGTCCCTCGAAATTTCTAACCATCCCGCAAATTGCCCCGGCGGCATTTTGTAAAATTTGGCGGGTTAAAAAGTTTATTCCCTGCAGGTCGGAAACCGTGTGCATGATGGTTAAGTCCTTAGTCCCCACATAGAAACCGAACTGATGGGGTCCGTTGGCCACGGTGGATGCCATCAATCGCGGAACACCTGTGGGAAGGGCGCGCATGGCGGCACTGGCAATCTCTGTTCCCTGGGCCCCGCCGATACCGATAACGCCCTGGATATGTCCATCATCATACAGTTCCTTGGCAATATGGGCGGCACCCCGGCACATAACTTCGGTACATTTACGTTTATCGCCGGTGGCAACGGCATCTTTTAAAGACATTCCGCCACGTTCGGCAACCTCATCCTGGGAAATGTCCGGCTTTCCCTGGGGAGAGGTCAAAATACCCGTATCCATGACCAAGGTTTTGACACCGTTGGATTCAATACTTGATTTCAAATAAAGCGCTTCTTGTTCTTTGGTATCATGGGTTGCTATTAGCAAAACTGTTTTATCCATGGAAGTTATGCCTTTTTTTTGTTTATAGAACCGAAAAACTATAAAGCTTTAGACGTTGGGTTTCACGATGACCTTGACCGCACCGTCGATTCTTTTGACAAAGGTTTCAAAGGCCGTGGTGATCTCATCCAAAGGGAAGCTATGGGTCACATACGGTTTCAGGGTGATTTTTCCGGTGCCCAGCAGTGATACCGCCCTGGAGACATTGGCCCACCCCTCCCCACGCACGGTATGAATGGACTTATTATTCAGCAGAAGATCTTTAAAATCAACTAAAACCGGTTCGTGGGGCATGCCCAGCATGAGCATTTTGCCCATAGGCTTCAGCATTTTAATGGCCATCATGGGCGCCTCTTTGGCGCCGGAAGACTCAATTACCAGGTCGACCCCCACGCCGTTTGTTTCTTTTAGGATGATATCCACCGCGTTTTCTTCGTGAACGTTGATCAGGCGATCTGCTCCCGTTTCGCCGCCCTTGTTAAGGCGCGAGGCCCTCGTGCCGATTAAATAAACCCTCTCGGCACCCAGGGCCTTTGCCACCTGGGCCGAGATCAGACCCAGCGGACCCGGACCGATAACGACGATCTGGTTGCCGGCAACATAGCCACCGATGGTTTCAAATCCGTAGAGCACGCATCCCAAATTGGTGACCAGAGAGGCTTCATCAAAATCGATGTGATCCGGGATGGGATGGACCGTATTAATATTGTTGATGACGTATTGAGCAAACCCCCCGTTGGCGGTCATTCCGTTGGCGCGGTGTTTGGATGTGCCATAATTGAGGCAGGCCGTATAGTTTCCAACCCGGCAGTTCTTGCATCGCAAACATCCCAGATGGGCCTCCACCGCCACCCGATCGCCGACCTTAAATTCGTCGACATCTGGTCCCAGAGCGGCTACCACACCGGCATACTCGTGTCCGGGAACAAAACTTCCATAGGGTGGCTGGCCGGGTAGGGGTTCATCCATTAAAGCGACATCGGTGCTGCAGCAGGCGCAGGATTCGACTTTTAGCAGGACCTCCATGGGTCCCGGTACAGGGGTGGGGATCTCTTTGACTTCCAGATTATTGCGTCCCTTTAAAATAGCTGCTTTCATCGTTTGCGGTAGGGTTGACATAGGCACTTTCTCCTTCTTTGACGATTTGTGAGCCGATTCCTTTTTTCGTAATCTCTTGGGCTGTCAGGCCCAAAGCATCGGCCAGATAGTTTAAAACGGGAAAGCCGCAAAATCCCCCTTGACAGCGCCCCATACCGGCCCGGGTGACGTGTTTGACGGCATCCATGGTATCGGCTCCCCGGGAAATGGCTTCCAGAATTTCCGCTTCCGCCACCTGTTCACAGCGGCATACAATGTGCCCATATTTTGGGTTGGCGGTAATTAATTTCACTTTCTCAGGAAGCGAAGCGGTTTCAAAACGCCGCCATCCAACCCGATTCGGTTGAAAGTTGTTTTTTTCCTCCAACTTCAAGCCGCAATCCGAAAGTAACGTGAGGATATACTCCGCCAGGGCCGGCGCGGCCGTTAACCCCGGTGAGCCAATTACGGCGTGGACGACACCGGGCGCGCGGTTAGAATGATCAACAAAAAAATCACCTCCCAGCGCTTTATTGTTTTCCGATCGAATTCCGGCAAATGCCGTAATGACGCTGTTTTCTGATACGGCTGGAACCAGTTGTTTTCCCATGTGAATCACTTCAGCTAACTTTTCGCGCGTAACCGTCGTGTCGTTTTTGTGCCGGGGGGTGTCGAAATATCCGAGACCGATCAATAGATTTCCATGGGCGGTCGGTGTAATGAGCTGGCTGTGATCGAGACCATAGGTCCCATAAACCATGTTTTTTACTAAATGGGAGGTTGTTTTATCTAAAATTACCATGGTTCCTTTGGTCAAGGTGAGGCGGATATCCGTATCGCCTACCATGGAGGCGATTTCATCGGCAAACAACCCGGCCGCATTGATGATATAGCGTGCTTGAAACCGACCCGTAGAGGTTTCAATCGCAAATTGAGAATCTCTTTCCCGCCTGATGCCCTGGACCCGCGAATTTAAATAAAGATCCAAGCCGTTTTGGATGGCGTTTTCCGTCAATGCGAAGGTCCACTCGGTGGCATAAATGCCCCCGACTCCTTTGCCATACAGGGCGCCGATGGCCTTTTTGCTGACGTGGGGTTCGATGTCGCGAATTTTTTGGGGACCGATAATTTCATGCCCGGCGGAAACGTTATTTTTCTCGGCCCATGCTTTCGCCGTTTCCAATTTTGTCAACTGGTGCGGTTCGAATGCCAGAAATATTTCATCGACTTCTCGATAGGTCACATCTAAATCATGGGCCAGTTTTTTATACCGAGCTGCGGCATTGTGTGCAAGTTTGATTCTTATAGGGCCGGAAGGAAACATGAGTGGTGAATGCAGCATGCATGGGTTGGCTTTTGAGACGCCAAAACCGGTAAATGCTTCCTTTTCAAGGAGTGCAAATCGGCCTTTATACCTGGATAATTCCCTGGCAAGCATCGAGCCGACGATGCCGGCGCCGATGATGATGACATCATAGCTTCCCCGGTGTTGCAGTTTTGTTTTGTCGGCCTGAGCTATTGCCATGTCCATCTCGGGTTTTCTAGCGCTAACACACCAAAAAAAGCAAAGAGGGTCTTGTTTTATTTTTACAAATGAGATATATCCGACGCACACATGTGCATTATCCGCTCATGTGTGCTAAACCTGTATCGATATCCACTTTTTTTGTCAATCTATAATTTTTCGATTAATGCACCCGAAAGCCAACCGTTAAGAAAGGAATGCCATGGATATCAGTCGCGCCAGTCTATTAGAAGGTGCAAAATCCGCCCGCGGGGTGGCCGTGATTATCGATGTCTTCAGGGCCTTTAGCTGCTCCCCATTGTTATTTTCCCTGGGTATCCAAAAGTCGATTCTGGTTTCAACGCCGGAAGATGCATTTGCTTTGAAAGAGAGCAACAAGGATTTTGCGCTGATCGGGGAGGTGGACGGAATCCCCATCGAAGGATTTGATCTGGGTAACTCTCCGAGCGAGATTTTAAAGCGCGGGGCGTCTTTTTTTTCGGGTAAGACGGTTGTGCAGCGAACTTCTTCCGGGGTCCAGGGTGTTTTAGCCGCCCTGGACGTGGCCGATGAGGTCCTGCCGGCGAGTTATGCTCTGGCCAAGTCGACTGTTCGATACATCCTTTCAAGGCAACCGCAGCATGTGAGTCTTGTCGCCATGGGTTGGGCGCTCAAAGAAATTGCGCCCGAAGATGAATGGTGCGCCCGTTATATTTCCCATCTGTTGGGGGTGGGTGACTACAACCACAATGAAGCCCTTGGCGAGATTCTTTTTAATAAAATGACCCAAAAATTTTTCAATCCGGATCAACCGCACTTTCCGCCGGAAGATCCCATTCTGTGTTTGCAACCGAATATTTATGATTTCGTTCTTAAAGCCCAGCGTGAGGGCAATCTGGTAGCGATCCACAAAGCGGGCTAGCAGAATTGTTAATTTTGGGTGTTTTAACCAGGGAAGAGAAAAAAACATATGCCACTTAAAAACAGAAAAGCACTGACATCCAAAGGTGTCCGCATGATGATGGATGCCGCGATTACAAAAGCAGAAGGGTACGGTATTGCCGTCACCATTGCCATAGTGGATGATGGCGGTCATCTGTTAATGCTGGAGCGTATGGAAGGCGGCCGCTTTCACACGGTGCATTCAGCAACAACCAAAGCGGTAACGGCGGCTTCAAATAAGCGCCCCACCGCTGCGAAAGGCGCCCAGGGGCAAGATCTCGATGTAGTGCATGCCATCGGCCTGACCCTGGCGGCCGGTCCTCGCAATTGGACAGCTATGGAGGGTGGCTACCCGATATTGGTCGCAAGCGAATGTGTTGGCGGCATTGGGATCGCCGGCGGTGATTGGAAACAGGACCAAGAAATTGCCCGGGCCGCCTTAACTGCCATCGGAGCGTCTTAATTTAGGTTTCAGGTGTCAGTGTTCAGGTGTCAGGTTTTCAGAGGTCAGATGACAGAGGGAATTGAATGTGGAATTCGGAGTGCGGAATGCGGAAAAGGAAGTGGATGAAAGTCCGATATTCATATTTTCCGCATTCCCCATTCCAACTTCCGCATTCTTAGATGCCAGACACTGGAAACCCAAAACTAAAATTCGTAGAATAAATTACTGCATGCGAAATACTTGGGGAACCTGAAAATGTCCCATCCCACCAAAGCCATCATCGTCCTGGGGACCATGGATACCAAGGGTCCTGAATTGGCCTATTTGGCCCAAAAAATTGAAGTTGGCGGAATTCGCGCTCTTTTGATGGACGTTGGTGTGCATGCTGCAAGCGACATCCCGGCCGATATTTCAGCCGCTAGGGTGGTCGCGGACATTGGCGAGGACATTGAAGCCATACGCTTTTTACCCAGAGGTGAGGCCGTGGGAAAAATGGTAAGCGCGGCATCCGCGACCCTTTGCCGTTTAATCGAATCCGGCGATGCCCATGGTGTTATCGGGGTAGGGGGCTCAGGCGGGACGACAATTTGTTCAGCTGCCATGCGTGCCCTGCCGTATGGCGTTCCGAAATTTATGGTTTCCACACTGGCCTCCGGAAATACGCGCTGGCATGTCGACATAGCAGATATCGTTATGATCCCATCGCTGCTGGATATTGGCGGTTTGAATCCCATGCTGGAAATGGTTCTTAACAATGCCGCCCGGGGCATTGTCGGAATGGTCGAAGGTTATCAGCCCTATCAGGGATCCGGTAAAAAAGTCATTTCAATGACCATGTACGGTACCACGACCCCTGGTGTCAGCCGCGCGCGACAGGTGCTTGATGATGCCGGCTTCGAAACCTGGGTGTTCCATGCTTCGGGTGTGGGGGGCCGCACAATGGAAAAGCTGATGTCGATGGGCCGGATAGATGCCGTTATGGATATGACCCTTGCCGAAGTCGGCGCCCATCTTGTCGGTGGATTGCATGATGCCGGGCCCGAGCGCCTTGAAATGGCAGGATCACTGGGATTACCGCAGGTCATTGTGCCGGGTGCAGCGGATACGATTGTGCTTCCGCCCAGGGAGCAGGTCCCGGAAAAGTTTGCCAATCGGACGTTAAATTTTCACAACCCGACCATGACCACCATGCGGACGACCTCCGAGGAAAATATCGCAATTGGCGAGTTTATTGCCGCCAAACTCAATAAGGCCAGAGGCCCGGTGGTCGTCATGCTGCCTTTAGGGGGGCTTTCCAGCATCGATCGACCGGACGAGATATTTTATGATCCGGAGGCCAATGCAGCCCTGTTTGACACCCTTAAGCGTAAATTGTCACCCCATATCGAGATTGTCGAGGACGATCATCATCTGGATTCTCCGCAGTTTGCCATGCGGGTGGGCGAGCAAATGATAGGCTTGCTTAACAACTAAAAGGAACGGAGTGTATATCCTGCATTCCATTGGGGCGGAAGCCCTCAGTTTAATTATTTCAGGAGGAGAATATGAAGCAATACACACGCGAGCAGGTTCTGGAAAGACTCAAAGCCAAATTGGCCACCGGCCGGATCATAGTTGCAGCTGGTGCGGGGACGGGAATTTCGGCCAAATTCGAGGAAGAAGGCGGTGCTGATTTTATCATGGTTTTCAATTCGGGCCGCTATCGGATGCATGGACTGGGCTCCCTCTCGGGCTGGATGGCCTATGGCAACGCCAACACCATTTCCCTCGAGATGGGAGAGCGGCAGATATTACCCATCGTGAAGGAAGTCCCGGTGGTATGCTCAATCAACGGCACGGATCCCACCTTTGTGATGGAAGTGTTTTTGAAACGGGTCAAAGAGGCGGGTTTTTCAGGTATCAACAACTTTCCAACCATCGGCATGATTGACGGGAATTTCAGGACGGCCCTAGAAGGCACCGGTATGGGATATGATAAGGAAGTTGGGGTTACCGCCCTGGCGCATGAAATGGGTTTTTTTACGACGGCCTATGCGTTTACGGCCGATGAAGCTCGCCAAATGGCCGAAGCCGGTTGTGACTGCTTGCTGGCCCATGTGGGCCTGACGGTCGGTGGCGCCATCGGCGCCCGGCAGACCATGGGTATGGACGAAGCGGCCGACAGGACGCGGGAAATGGCAGATGCCGCCAAGGCAGTCAATTCAGATATCATGGTATTATGTCATGGGGGACCGATCTCTTCTCCCGCTGATGTTGAGGAGCTTCTCAAACGGGTTCGCATCGACGGGTTTGTCGGGGCATCCAGCATGGAGCGCATGCCGGTTGAAAAAGGCATCCGGGATAGGACGGCCGAGTTTGTGGCTATCAAACTCCCCATATAGCGTGCTTAAAGATTTTTTGATAGGGCCAGGACATTTTTATTAATTGCGATCTGATAATCGTGTTGAATAAACTCATGGTGTTCATCGCTAAACGGTACGAAAACAAGGGTAACGCTTTTCGCATCGATAGCGATATTGGCGAATTTTTCCATCAATGTCTTGCGTGGTTTCATAAAATCGGCCAAGGTAATCACCAGGCTTTCAATGGCCTCTTTGACCGGCAGCGTGCTGGGATGGATCCGATTGCCGGGCAATTCCGGTATCAGCTCCTCCCGGGGCTGGGATACTGTTAGGTGGCTTGCCAGGCGCAGGAAAAGCCGGGGACGAATTTTAAAGGCCGGAATCCAGAACCGAAAGGGGACATCGTCCCAGCCGCTTTGCACCGCTTTGGGAAGGTTGGCTATCCGAATCAAATCGGCATAGGATTTAAGGCTGATTCCTGAAATATCAGCCCGTATGCGCCAGAAGGGCAGGTAGATGGTATTTTCATCCTTGCCCGGTATCTGAGCAAATTTCAACTGCTTCAGTTTTTTTCCCATCGGGTGCCAGGAAGAATTGCAGTTTTTGCATAGTAACACCAGGGCATCGCGCTGGCCTTCCAGATCCCAGCCGCAATTGGGGCACAGGGTGGAAACGAAGCGGATATGCCATTTCGGGCTCCCACCATCATAATCATCAATATTAAAATCATCCCACATCTTCGCCGACACAGGTTTATCGAGGATGGCGTCGTAGAGTTTGTCTTTGAGGTAAAAGGGCGAATAGATCAGGCTGAGGGATTCTCCTATATGGGCCTGGTGAACAATGGGTTTGGTTAAGGATTTGCCGAACCGTTTTTCAAAATTAGCAGCGACCTCCTCAAACGGCAGTCGGGGCTTCAGAAAGCGGCCCTGCATATCCGCCGACAGGAAACGCAGCTTCATCGCCTGACTGCGCACACCCACCGAGATGGGGAAATAGGGGGTTACGATGGCCTGATAACTCATGTCAACAAAGCGGTCCGTTATGCCCGACGGTCCGCAGAAAAACAGCATTCCCTTAAATCGCCAGTATGGGAAAAACACAACCTCTTGCTTTTCATCGGCGTTATGGGGCAGGACGTAGCGGAAAAAATTGTCAGCCATTAAATACGAATTAACCCGGCAATACGGGCAGGCAAAAAGACGGTCGGTCTCCTCTAAAATTGCGGGCGCCCCGCACTGGGGGCATTGATGTTCAATCAGAAAGTTGATAACGACCTCCGGACAGGTTTGTAGTAACCGTTCACAGGTTTACCCGCCTCTGGCGGCGCCCAAGGCGACCAAGGTTCAGGTAACTAGGTTCAGAGGTTCTGGGTTCAACGTTCAGGGTTAGCCTGTCTGACAATCCGCAAACAGCTCGATTCTGATACGCTTTTCTCCTGAGGATGGCTATAGATGGTTCTGAACCTTTGAACCCTGAACCTCGGAACCATTGAACCTTCAATTACAGCTTTTCCCCGCATTCATTACAATACATCGCATCAGCCAGGTTGTCATTGCCGCAGGTTGGACAGGATTTGGCTTGAGGTTTGTCTGCGACTGACTTTCCACAACGGGGGCAAAACTTGGCACCCGGGGTCAGGTTTTTATTGCAGCCGGTGCATTGATTGAAAACCAGTTGCTGATGCCCGCATTGGTGGCAGAACTTGGCGTCAACCGGTATGGGTTGGTGGCATTCCGGACAGGAAAACTTCTGCTGATCTCCTGTTTTCCCGGCTTGCGGCAACCCACCGGCAAAATACTGGGCAAACATGGCCGGCATCATCAGGCCCATCCCGGCGCCCATGCCCATGCCGGACCCGCCTTCGGCTTCCGATGCTTTTTCCATGGCCAT
>Ga0316193_10000790_pt1 | contig 20379 bp, 21 predicted proteins | sample MerIslsedime2_MG_FD_207735 | JGI IMG/M metagenome (GOLD analysis project Ga0316193, IMG submission 207735) | Coastal sediment microbial communities from Maine, United States - Merrow Island sediment 2 | ecosystem: Environmental > Aquatic > Marine > Coastal > Sediment | place: USA: Maine... | reverse complement strand
GCCGGGAAATACATGCCCACCGGTCCCACCGGCCATGATCAGCACTGTCGGCAGAGTGTGGCCCCGACTCACGCCGAGCCCTCCGCAGCCGCATCGGGCACTGGACATCGCATAGTCCGCTTGGCTCTCGCGCCGCGCCTGCGCTGAGGGACTGACAGTTCGCGATCAAGGCGAAGAACCAATCCCAACGCAACACCCATCATCAAAAGGCTACTGCCACCGTAGCTGACCAATGGCAGAGTCAGACCCTTGGTGGGCAGCAGCCCCATGTTCACCCCAAGGTTGATCAGGCACTGCAGCGCGAACCAGACGCCAACCCCGTAGCTGAGGTGGGCGCCGAAGGCGACGCCGGCGGATTCGGCGCGATAACCGATGGCGAAGCAGCGCCACACCAGCACGGCGTACAAAATCATCAAGGCCAGCACCCCGACAAAACCGAGTTCCTCCGCCATCACGGCAAAAATAAAATCGGTATGGGCCTCCGGCAGATAGAACAGTTTCTGGACGCTGTCACCAATGCCCACGCCCGAGACTTCGCCCCGGCCAATGGCGATAAGCGATTGGGTCAGCTGAAAACCGTCGCCAAAGGGATCCGCCCAGGGGTTGCGAAAGCTGGTGAGTCGAGCCAAACGATACGGTGACAGGTACAGGGCCGGACCCAGCACCAGAATCGAGGCCAGTACGGTCATGAAAACCGGCAGCAGACGCATCCCGGCCAAAAATACCATGGCGAAGGCGGTGGTCAGCATCACCCCCGCCGCACCCAGATCGGGCTCCGCCAGGATCAGACCGGCCAGAATCGAGAGCGGCAGCAGGGGTCGGAAAGCGCCCCAGAACGTCTCCCGCACCGCGTTTGTGTGGCGGCTGAGATAGGCCGCCACATAGACCAGCGACACCAGCTTGGCGATCTCTGAGATTTGCACATTGATCGGTCCCAGGCGCATCCAACGCAGGCTGCCATTGACCTCGTGCCCCAGACCCGGTATCAGCAACGCTGCCAGAAGCACCGCGGTGGCGCCCAGCAGCCCGGGGCTTGCCAAGCGCAAATGCTCAAGTTTGACGTAGCGTACGACCCCTGCAGCCAGACCGATGGCGACCAAGGCATAGATGCACTGGCGCAGCGCGTAATGAAACGGGTTGCCGGTGACTTTCTCCGCCATAGGCATGGAGGCTGAGGTGACCAAGACCAGACCCAGGGCCAGCAGCAAGCCCGCGGACCAGAGCAACAACGGGTCCGGCGACGGCAATCGGCCCCTGTCGGAAGCGGCACTCACGGGGCCAGCCTCGCCACAGCGGCCGCGAAAGCCCGCCCTCGTTCCATGTAGTTGCGGTACATGTCGAAACTGGCGCAGGCCGGAGACAACAGCACCGAATCCCCCGCCTGTGCAACATCGGTGGCCATGGCTACGGCCTGGTCCATGCTCGTCGCCGTGAGCACAGGAACCCCGGAACCCAGCGCATCGGCGATGTGGGACGCGTCCTCGCCGATCAGAATCACGCTCCGCGCACGGGTTTCGACCGGCGAACGCAACGGACTGAAATCCTGCCCCTTGCCCTGGCCTCCTGCGATCAGCACGATGGTGCCGGGCAAGCCCTGAATCGCGGCGACGGTGGCGCCCACATTGGTGCCCTTGGAATCATCGAAAAAGGACACACCCCGTCGTTCGCGCACAAGCTGGCAGCGATGGGGCAGGCCGGTAAATCCGCACACCGACGCCAACATGTCCGCCATCCCGAAACCCAGCGCCTCGCCAACGGCCAGAGCAGCCAGGGCGTTTGCCAGATTGTGGCGCCCTGGAACGACCAACTCGCTTGCCCGCAGCAACGGCTCCGGACCACGACAGAGCCACACCTCATCGGCCCGCTCCATCAGACCGTACTCATCCGGCTTGGGATTACCAAGGCTGAACCCCAGCACCCGTCGCCCGGGCCGGATCATGGCGCAGACCTGAGGGTCATCCCGGTTGACCACCTGCACGCCGGCACCATCGAATATCCGCGCCTTGGCATCCCGGTATGCAGCCAGGCTGGGATACCGGTCCAGATGATCCGCGCTCAAATTGAGCACCGCCGCAACCTGCGTGGACAGACTGTAGGTGGTCTCCAGTTGAAAGCTCGACAGTTCGAGCACGTAGAGGTCAGCCTGCTGATCCAGCAGGTCCAGGGCGGGCGTTCCTAGGTTACCGCCGACACGAACCTGCCGTCCCGCTCGCTCCGCCATCTGGCCCACCAGGGTTGTCACCGAACTCTTGCCATTGGAACCTGTGATGGCGGCGATGGGTGCGTCAGCCAGTCTGGCAAACAACTCGATATCGCCCCACACCGGGATGTCGTGGCAGTGTGCTGCCTGAACCACCGGATCAGACAGCGCAATGCCCGGGCTGAGCAGAATCAAGTCGGCGGATCTGAATGCCTGCTGAGCAGCGCCGCCCAGAAACAACGGAAGGTCGGGATAATCCTGGCGCAGGGTCTCCACAGCGGGCGGATGGTCCCGGGTGTCGGCAGCCGCCACGTTGACACCGGTCCGCCGCAGATAGCGCACACAGGCGCGTCCGGTCAGGCCCAATCCGATCACAAGCACCCGACCCCTGAGTTCCGGGATGCTGCTGTTGAGTGCCGCGGCCATGCCCATGGTGCGCCTATCGAATCTTCAACGTAGCCAGACCGACCAGAACCAGCATCACGGTGATGATCCAGAATCGGACAATCACCCGGGGCTCTGGCCAGCCTTTGAGCTCGAAGTGATGATGGATCGGGGCCATGCGGAAAATGCGGCGCCCGGTGAGCTTGTAGGAGGCGACCTGCAGGATCACCGATACCGTCTCGATGACGAAAACACCCCCCATCACCACCAGCACCAATTCCTGGCGGACGATGACCGCCAGAATGCCCAGCGCGGCGCCCAGCGCCAAAGCGCCTACGTCACCCATGAAAACCTGGGCCGGATAGGCGTTAAACCAGAGAAAACCGAGCCCGGCCCCCACCAGGGCGCCACAAAAGACAACCATCTCGCCGGCGCCAGGTACGTAGGGAATGGCCAGATACTGTGCAAACACCACATTGCCAGCCGCGTAGGCGAAGATCGCCAGAGCGGCACTGACCATGACGGTGGGCATGATGGCCAGGCCGTCCAGGCCATCGGTCAAATTGACCGCGTTGGATGAGCCGACCACGACCAGGTAAACCAGGGGGATGAACCACAGGCCGAGATCGACGGCCACGTTCTTGAACAGCGGCACGATGAGCTGGGTTTCGGCCGGCACCTGGGCGGTGAAATAGAGCAGCAGTGCCACGCCGAGACCGAGTATCGATTGCCAGAGGTATTTGTGGCGGGCGGCCAGGCCGTCGGAATTCTTCAGCACCAGTTTCTTGTAATCATCGACCCAGCCGATGACGCCAAAACCCATGGTGAACACCAGTACGATCCAAACATAGCGATTGGACAGATCCGCCCACAGCAGGGTGGACACCGCGATGGCAACGAGAATGAGCGCGCCGCCCATGGTGGGCGTGCCGGCTTTGGAAAAGTGACTTTCCGGCCCGTCGCCTCGGACCTGTTGTCCAATTTGGTAGTGGCTGAGCCGACGTATCATCAGTGGGCCGACGGCAAACGAAATCAGCAGGGCGGTCAGCACGCCCAGAATGGCGCGCAGCGTCAGGTACTGGAAGACGTTGAAACCACTGTGGTAGCGCTCAAGGAATGCGGCCAGGTAGAGCAACATCAGCCGTGCCCCCCGGCCGGACTCAGGGCGGCAACGACCCGTTCCATGCGCATGCTGCGTGAGCCTTTGACCAGAACGACAAGCGGCGCGGTGCATCCGGTGACAGCGCGCCCCAGGCTCGCCAGCAGGGAATCAATATCTTCATGGTGCTCGGCATCGGCGCCAAAGGCACGGCAAGCCGCCGCCGAGAGCGGCCCCAGCGCATACAGATGCCGAAACCCCTGCTCGCGCGCGGCTCGGCCGGCCTGGGCATGAAGCGCCTCCGCCTCGTCGCCCAACTCCCCCATATCACCCAGAACCAGCCAATGCTCGCCCGGCTCCGCAGCCACCGCGGCCAACGCCGCCACCAGAGACGCGGGGTTTGCGTTGTAGGTATCGTCCACCAGACGCAGTCCGCCAATGCCCCGGACCGTGTTAAGCCGTCCACCCACTGCCGAAACCCGTTCGATGCCCTGCTGGACCAAACCGAAATCAAACCCCAGGGCCAGGGCGACCGCCGAAGCCGCCAAAGCATTCATCTGGTTGTGGCGCCCCGGCAGCGGCACCCGCAGGTTCACCGATCGCTCCCCGTAGCTCAGGGTAAGGCTCGACGCATCATTCTCGATCGGTACGCCACGCACCGTCCGGGCCGCATCAAAACCGAATTCCAGCCGATTCCTGCCCAGGGTGGCGTCACGCCACACCTGCGCATGGGCATCGTCACCGTTGAACACCGCGACACCATCGGCCTTGAGACCCTGGAAAATCTCGCCCTTGGCGCGGGCAACACCGGCCACGCTGCCAAAGCCCTCAAGATGAGCCGGACCGGCGTTATTGATCAGGGCCACATCGGGTTCGGCCAACTGAGTCAGGTAACGGATCTCACCCGGCGCACTGGCCCCCATTTCGATCACCGCGTAGTCCGTGCCGCGATCCAAACCCAGCAAGGTCAGTGGCAGGCCTATGGCGTTGTTCAGATTGCCTTGGGTCAGTTGGGTGGGCCCGCGTCCCCGCAAAATGGAGGCGGTCATCTCCTTGACCGTGGTTTTGCCGTTGCTACCGGTGATGCCCACCAGCGTCAGGTCGAGCTGACGCCGCCAGGCCCTGGCCAAATGGCCCAGTGCCTGCAGCGTGTCCATCACCCGGATCTGGGGCAGTGGAATAGCACGTTCCTGCGTCACCAGAGCACCCGCAGCGCCATTGTCCAAGGCAGCTTGCAGGTGGTCATGACCATCGAAATTGGGACCCTTGAGGGCAACAAACACCTGCCCGGGCGCCAGTGTTCGCGTGTCGGTGCTGATGCCGCGAAAGGGTCGATCGTCCCGCGGAGCATCCAGGCCGAGCCAGGCACAAATGGTGGCCAGTGTTCCGACGATCATGCCGCCGCCGCCAAGGCCTGGCGGACCACATCGCGGTCGCTGAACGGCAGTCGCGCGTCCCCAACCAACTGACACTCCTCGTGACCCTTCCCGGCGATCAACACGGTGTCGGTATGCGCGGCATCGCCCACCGCCCGGTTGATGGCCGAACCCCGATCCCGGACGATGGCCACCTTGGAGGGACGACGGAATCCCGCCATCACATGGGCCACGATCCGGTCCGGATCTTCGCTTCGAGGGTTGTCGTCAGTGACAATGACCCGATCCGCCCAGCGTTCCGCAGCCTCGGCCATCTGGGGACGCTTGCCGGCATCGCGATCGCCGCCACAGCCAAATACGCAGATCAAGCGGCCCGGACTGTGCTCGCGCAACGCACCAAGCACCTGCCCGAGCGCATGGGGCGTATGGGCGTAGTCCACGACCACCACGGGCTGATCCCCGCCGCCGAAACGTTCCATCCGACCGGGTACGGTCTGCAGGGCCGCGATACCCGCAAGAGCCTGCTGCAGGCTCCATCCCTGCAACAACAGAACCGACAGCACCGCCAGAAGATTGCTGGCGTTGAAACGCCCCAGAAGGTGGCTGTGCAGCGCACCGGCACCCCAGGCCGTTTCCACATCCAGCTGCAGACCGTCCCGGGTCAGGCGCAGGTTCCGGCCCAGAACCCAACGCACACCCCCGTTCAGATCGTGTCCGAGTTCGGCCGGATCCGACAATCCGTAGAGAACGCACCCGCTCGCCTCCCGACGATGAGCCAGCTTGCGGCCGAAAGCATCGTCCGCATTGAGCACGACTGCACTGAGGCCCGGCCAGTGGAACAGGCGCGCCTTGGCGTCGGCGTAAGCTTCCGCGTCACCGTGGTAATCCAGATGATCACGGGTCAGGTTGGTCAGTACGGCCAGGTCGAAATCAACCCCGGCGACGCGACCCTGATCCAACCCATGGGACGAAACTTCCATGACCACCCGCAGGCAGCCCGCGTCCCTCAGGTTGGCCAGCATCTGCTGCAACGCCAACGGGTCCGGCGTGGTGTGGGATACCGGCGCCAAGGCGTCGATGCGGCCCCAGCCCAGGGTCCCGATCAGGCCGCAGGGCTCGGCGGCCCGATCAAGGCACTGCAGCAGAAAGTGGGCACAGGAGGTCTTGCCATCGGTCCCGGTGACACCGATCACGGTCAGGTCCTGCGCCGGGCGATCGAGCAGCCGGGCGGCAATTTCGCCTGCCCGCGCACGCAACTCGGGCACTTCAAGACAGTCTTCCCCGCTAGGCCTATCGGGGCAGGGAGGCTCCCAGAGTATTAATGCCGCCCCTGCGGCACGGGCCTGGTCGGCGAAGGCAAGGCCGTGCACACGGTCACCGGCGCAGGCCAGGAACACGTCGCCCGGCTGGACCAGTCGGCTGTCCATGGTCAAAGCGCTCACCGGCAAACGCCCCGGTCGGGCGTCCGCGTCAAGCAGGCCATCCAGCAGGGCTTGCAGGGCCATGGGTTCTCCGTCCCGCTGCGCCCTCACAGCCTCTCGCTCCGATCAGCCACTCGCATGAGATCCAGCTCTTCGGGCAAATCGTCCGGCGGCACATTCATGAGCCTCAAGGCCCCGCTCATGACCTGGGAGAACACCGGTGCGGCAACCTGCCCGCCGTAGTATTCCTCACCGCGCGGATCGTCGATCATCACCGCCATGACCAGCCGTGGATTCGAAGCCGGCGCCATGCCGGCAAACATCGCCAGAAACCGATCGTCCTCGTAGCCGCCGTCACGGGCATTCTTACGCGCGGTCCCGGTCTTGCCCGCCACACGATATGCGCTGACCTGTGCGCGCTGTGCCGTTCCATCCGGACCGACCACAGCCTCGAGCATCGTGCGCACCGCACGGGCAGTGTCGGCGGACAACACACGTTGACCGGGACCCGGGTGTTCTACCCGCAACAGGCTGGCCGGATACATGACGCCATCGGCGGCCAGCGCGGCATAGGCACGTGCCAGATGCAGCACGGAAACTGAAACGCCATAGCCGAAGGCATGGGTGGCGCGCTCGAATCGATTCCACTCGCTGTAATGGCTCAAATGGCCGGGCGCTTCGCCTGGAAATCCCAAACCGACGGACACACCGAACCCGAGGCGTTGGTAGAGTGACCAGAGTGCGTCGTCGGGCAGCGCCAGAGCCAGTTTGCTGACACCCACGTTGCTGGATTTGCGCAGTACCCCTGAAACATCCAGCACGCCGAAATCGCGCACATCCCGCACTGTTTGACCGCCAACCCGCAGTTCACCTGGCGACGTGTCGATTTGCGAGCGAGAGGACACCTTCCCAGATTCCAGGGCGGCGGCCACGGCCAGGGGTTTGAAGGTCGATCCGGGTTCGAACACATCGGTCACCACCCGGTTGCGCTGCAGGGCGGCGCGGCGGTCGGAACCCCGATTGGGATTGCCCGCGGGTTGGCTCACCATGGCCAGAATTTCGCCGGTGCGGACATCCAGAACCACTGCCGCAGCCGATTTAGCTTTGTGCTGGAGGACCGCCGCCTTCAACTGACGGTAGGCCAGATACTGAATCCGGCGGTCGATGCTCAGTACCACGTCGCGCCCCGGTTGGGGCACTCGAATGCTGGCGACATCCTTTATGGTGCGGCCGAATCGATCCCTCAGAACCCGCTTGGCGCCCGGTCGACCGCGCAACCAGTCGTCATAGGCCAGCTCCAAACCTTCCTGACCCTCGTCGTCGATGTTGGTGTACCCAAGGAGCTGACCGGTGACTTCTGCCGTGGGGTAGTAGCGGTGATACTCACGGCGCAGGTTGACGCCCGGCACGCCCAGCAACTTGACCGCGTAGGCGACTTTGGGTGATACATGCCGCTTGAGATAGACGAACTGACGATCCTCCCGACCCCGCAGGCGACGCTCCAGCTCGGGTACGGTTGCACCCAGTGCGCCGGCCAGGCGGGCCAGGCCGGCCGGGTCGGCGAGCAGAATCATGGGCTCTGCCCAAACCGAATCGACCGGTGCGCTGGCCGCCAGCGCCTCTCCGTTGCGATCCAGCAGCATGCCGCGATTGGCCGGAACCTGAACGCTGCGGATGTGACGCGCCTCACCCTGGGTTTGCAGGAACTCCCGATCGATCAACTGCAAGTAACCCGCACGCGCCACCAGGGTCAGCGCCGAAACGGTAAACAGGCCCAGCACCAGACGCCGCCGCCAGGTGCTGGTAATGCGATGCTTAGAACGACTCATGGCCGCACATACACGACGGCTTGGGGCGCCGGCACGATCATGCCCATCTCAGCCGCGACCCGATCGATCTCCCCGGCATCGGCTAAAGTGCCCAGTTCGAGCTGAAGACGACCGCGCTCCGTCTCGTAGCGGTCACGCTCACTTTGTAGCGCTTGAAACTCGATGAACAGACGGCGGCTCTCGTGTTTGGCGTAGACCGCGCCCACGGCGCTCAACACAACCAACAGCAGCAAACCAGCGGCAAGGCTCCGGGTGCTCATCGGATGCGCTCCGCCACACGCATGATCGCGCTACGCGCCCTGGGATTGCGCCGCAGCTCGCCGGCATCGGCCCGAACGGCCTTGCCCACAATGCGCAGCACACCCTGCGGCCCTGGGCCCTGAATCGGAACGCCACGCGGGACCTTCGGACCCCGCGCCTCATCACGCATGAATCGCTTGACGATACGGTCCTCGAGGGAATGGAAACTGATGACCACAAGACGGCCGCCTGTGGTCAACACCCGAACCGCTTGAGCCAGTCCGTCCGGCAGCTCGTCGAGTTCGCGATTGATGTGAATGCGGATGGCCTGAAAGGTGCGCGTTGCCGCGTGTTTTCCAGACTCGATTCGCGGCACCGCCCTGGCCACGTGTTCCGCCAACTGCGAGGTGCTTTGAATCGGTGAGACCGCCCGGCCCTGGACAATCGCGCGGGCGATTCGCCGATGATAACGCTCTTCCCCATAGTCGCGAATGACGCGGTCGATGTCGGCCTCATCGGCCATGGCCAACCAATCGGCTGCGCTGTCACCGTGTTCCGGATCCATGCGCATATCGAGGGGCCCTGAGCGCATGAAACTGAATCCACGTGACGGATCATCGAGCTGAGGGGAGGACACACCGAGATCCATCAGGACGCCATTGACCTGGCCGCACAGGCCCCGCGCCGCCAAAGCCGCTTCCAAACCTGCGAAACTGCCTCGCTCGAACTCGAACCGGGGATCGCAACCATGGCAACGCAATGCTTCACGTTCGGCCTCCGGGTCCTTGTCAAACGCGAGCAATCGCCCACCCGATCCCATGCCGGCCAAGAGAGCGGCCGCGTGACCGCCCCGGCCGTAGGTGCAGTCCACCCACACACCTTCGTCCGCGACCTGTAAAGCGGCCAGGGCCTGCTCAAGCAGCACCGGACTGTGAACAAGAGCATCGGGTCCATGATTCAGAATGAAACCTCCAGACTCCCGGGCAAGCTCTGCTCAGCACCGAGGGCAACCAGTTCGTCCTGGAGAGACTGCCAGCGCAACTCGTCCCAAAGCTCGAACTTGTTACCCTGCCCGACCAGCACCACGCGCTTATCCAGCTCGGCAAAGGTGCGCAAGGGAGCCGACAGCAGGATCCGCCCCTGCCCGTCCATCTCACACTCCTCGGCATAGCCGAGCAGCAAACGCTTCAGGCCTCGGGCTCGACGATCTGTGCTGGGCAGGGCGACAAGACGTTTCTCCACCTCTTGCCATTCGTTCAGCGGGTAAATCAGCAGGCAGCGTTCAGCATCGACGGTTACCACCAATCGGGCAGCGCAGGACTCCTTTAGCTTGTCGCGGTGACGCGCAGGGATCGCAATGCGCCCTTTGCTGTCGACCGATAAAGCACTTAAGCCCCGTAGCACGATTCCCCACCTTGGAGGGAAAATAAACCCTTATTCCCCACATTCCCCCACTTCACGACACTATAGGAACGGTATTTGCCACTGTCAAGCCGAGGAAACTTGAAAATGTTGCTTTTCGCACAGGCACTTACGCTCACTCAGTGTGAGTTGACTGCAGCGCAGTAAGGCAAGTGGAACCCGTAGAGAAGGCAGGGATAAACAAAACAGCAACTTACGAAAAGAAGCTCAGATTGATTTGGAGATAATTGCCCGGATGCCTCAGATTAGGCTCACAAAAACTTGCGAATGGGCTGGCGCAACGGAGACCGCGACAGGCATTGCTGGCCGGACGGTAACCGTTGATTCGAGCGCATTTCCGGCGATGGGAGCCGCGACCCGCGCGGTTGCCGGCGCTTGGACGGATGAGAACGTAAAGGCAACAGTGCGGAAGTCGGCCTGTAAGCCGGGTTCTGTCTTGGACAGCCATTCGTCTGGGATGTGCGTCGCCGCACACCTCGAGCGACCTACCCGGGGGCCGCGCGGGCCACGCGTAAATGCCCCCCTATTTGGTCTTGCTCCGGGTGGGGTTTGCCGTGCCGTCGACGTTGCCGCCGCCGCGGTGCGCTCTTACCGCACCTTTTCACCCTTACCTCCGGCACCGGATCGGTGTCGGGATGGCGGTTTGCTTTCTGTTGCACTTTCCGTCGGCTCGCGCCGCCCAGGCGTTACCTGGCACCCTGCCCGTTGGAGCCCGGACTTTCCTCCCCGCCGCAATTGCGGCGGCGCGACTGTCCGGCCGACTCCCGCGGGCGGAGTGTGGGGCCATAATCGAATCGAAACAAGATGCAGGTTGGAGGCTGAAATGCGCAGATTCAAGGCGCGGATCGCGGGGCAGATCGCGGGTAATAGTTGTTCTATTGCCAAGATCTGCAACGATGAAGCTGTGCATTTCAGTCCCAAGATGCACGCTCACGAGTAGATCAGAGGGTCCTTAACGGCCGATCGCGGTCGCATAGAGGGCCTTGCGCGAGCACCCGGTAATGCGCGCCGCCAGGGTCGCCGCGCGGGCCGGCGGCAGTTCTGCCAACAACAGTGACAGCACCCGTTGCACCTCGGGATCCAGCACGTCGGGTATGTTGGCCTCTGCACCGCACACCACGATCACGAACTCGCCTCGGCAACGCTCCGGGTGCGAATCGATCCAGGCCTGGAGCTCATGCAGCGTTCGCAGCTGAAACTCTTCATGCACTTTGGTGAGTTCCCGACAAATCACCGCCTCACGCTGGTCGCCGAAGGCAGCTCTCAGATCCGCCACCGTTCCCGCAATCCGGTGGCAGGATTCAAAAAAAACCAGGGTACGGGGCTCCTGCTTCAGTTGCACAAGACGCGCTTGCCGCGCCGTGGCTCGGGCACTCAGGAAGCCTTCGAACACAAATCGCTCCGCCGGCACACCGGCGGCGGACAGGGCGGCCATGATGCTGCTCGCACCGGGAACGGGTGAAACCCCAAGACCCGCAAGCCGAGCACCACGCACGAGGCGGAATCCGGGGTCGCTGATCAGCGGCGTACCGGCATCCGACACCAGCGCCAGAGTTTGACCGTCGCGCAGGTGATCGAGCAAAGACGCCACCTGACTCGCCTCGTTGTGATCGTGCAACGCGTGCAGCGTCTGGCGTATTCCGAAATGGGTCAGCAACTGACGGGTGCGCCGCGTATCCTCCGCCGCAACCCGATCAACCTTGGCAAGAACTTCGAGGGCGCGGGCGGAAATATCGTTCAGATTGCCGATCGGCGTCGCAACCACGTACAGCGTCCCCGCCTCGATTGACACCTATGCGCCCCCAAACCATACTGCGACCACACTAAAATTCCGTCGCACGCGCTGATTAGCGTGCGACTTGTCCCCCTCCAGCACGGCCCAGTCTACCATGTCCCGCTGCATCGCCTTCGCGCTCGTGTCGATCATTTTCTTACTCAGCGCCTGCGCGACGGCGCCTGAACCCGCCCCCACCGAGGCGCGGTCCGACCCAGGCTTGGCGGCACGCGCCGCAGAGCTGGAATCCGCTGGAAATTACACGGCGGCCGCAGATCTGTACCTGGGGCTGGAAGGCACGCCGGCGGAACTGGCCGAATACCGGTTGACGGCCGCCGAGGTGTTGGTGCGGGGAAACGATGGGCGCCGCGCGCAAGCACTGGCGGATGGGCTTGTTGCGGACGGACTGACCTCGGATCAGGTGACCCGATTGCGACTGGTTCAAGCGGAATCCATGCTGCTCCTGGGCGATCCAGTGGGCGCGCTCCAGTACCTGCCCGACGCAAGCCGGAATCTAGCACCCCAACGCCTGCAGGAGGTTCTCGCGCTGCGTGTGCAGGTGTTCGCCGCCAACGAACGCAGAACCGACGAGCTGCTTGACCGCCTGGCGTTGGATCGCGCATTGACCGACCCGGTGGCACGCAGGGCCAATCAGGACCAGATAATGGCTTTGATCCGGCGCATGCCCGAAGAGCAACTTCTGGGATTGTACTCACTGGACCGTGATCTTGCCGGATGGGTGGCACTGGCGGAGATAGCCGCCATCCCGATAGACGAGACGGCGCGCTTCAACCAAGCCATGGGCGACTGGCAGGCGCGGTATGCCCCCCACCCAGCCAGCATCCGGGCGAGCGAGATACAGGCCGGTCGCGGTGCGGCACAAATTCCGGCGCGCGCTGCGGCGCTGCTGCCCATGTCCGGCCGATTGGCGGGGGCCGGCGGTCAAATCAAGGCGGGGCTGGACGCCGCCGATCTGACTCAAACCGGCCCGCGGACCTTGGTACAGATTTACGATTCCGCCACCGTCGCGCCCACCGCACTGTACGATCAGGCAGTCCGGGAAGGTGCTGATATCGTGGTGGGGCCGCTGCTCAAGAGCAACGTGGATGTGCTCAGCGGACTGGGCGGGCGCACCGTACCGGTGCTGGCCCTGAATCAAACCGCAAGCGGTTTGCCCAGCTCGGGTGGCGGATTTTTTCAGTTCGGATTGGCCCCTGAAGATGACGCGGAAACAGTCGCTGAGGGCGCAATGGAACGCAACTGGACCCGCGCTCTGATCCTGTATCCAGACAGCGAATGGGGTACCCGCGTGCGCGACGCGTTCAACACAACGTATTTGGCGCTGGGGGGTACGGTTGTGGACGAACGTGCTTACGATCCTGCCGGCGTGGACTTCAGTATTCCGATCGGCGAACTGCTGCATTTGGATCAAAGCAATCAGCGGCGTAAGGCGCTCCAAGGGCAAATCAACCGCCAGCTCGAGTTCGAAGCCCGCCGCCGCGAGGACGTCGACCTGGTGTTCCTGGCGGCCAATGCCGAACAAGTGCGCCAAATCTATCCGCAGCTCCGATTTTTTCAACTCGGCACGCTGCCGGTGGTGGCCACCTCCCACGCTGACCAGGGCGCATCGGCAGGCAGCGGCAACCAGGATCTCAACGGGATGTACATGGTCGCACTCCCCTGGCTGGTCGCGCCGGAGCAAGTGGGCATCGATCTGGCCGGCTCCGAAACGGATGCGCTGCGCTCTTCCCGGCTGTTCGCGTTGGGCGTGGACGCCTACCGGCTGATGCCCTGGCTACCCGCGCTTCGGGCCTCGCCGGGCAGCACCATTCGTGGCGCCACCGGCGCATTGAGCGCAACGCCGGACGGCCGGGTGAAACGACGTTTACAGTGGGTGCAGTATGTGGATGGCGCCCCAAAACCGCTGCAGGCCTCACCGGAACAACCTCTGGAATGAATTCCTACAGGATTGGGCAACGCCTGGAACAGGACGCCCGCGCCTACCTGGAAGACCACGGGCTTCGCCATCTGGCCGGGAATGTCCGATGCCCCGGGGGGGAACTGGATCTGGTGATGATGGATGGCGATATCCTCGCCTTTGTGGAGGTCCGGGGCCGCCGGGGTGATTTATTTGGCAGCGCGGCGGAATCGGTGACTCGGGACAAACAGAGCCGACTGATCCGGGCAGCCGAGTTTTTCCTGGCCAAACGCCCGAAGCTGACCCATCACGGCTGTCGCTTCGATGTGATAGCAGTCGATCTGAGCGCAGAACCGACCCGTCTGGAGTGGATCAAAGACGCTTTCGACGCCGGGTGAGACAGGAGTGCACACCCAAGCCATGGATGCCCAATTCCGAATAAAGCAACATTTCGAAGCGAGCATCGAGGCTAAGCGCCAGGCGGGTGTGAGCGCGATCAAAGACATCGATCGGGCGGCTCGCGCCCTCACCAGACAGTTGCTCGGCGGAGGCAAAATACTGGCTTGCGGAAACGGTGGATCCGCCGCCGACGCTCAGCACTTCAGCTCGGAACTGGTAAACCGATTTGAGCGGGAGCGCCCAGGGTTGCCGGCCATCGCCCTGACTACGGACACCTCAACGCTGACCTCCATCGCCAACGACGTTGACTATCAGAGAGTTTTCGCCCGACAGGTGGAAGCCCTTGGCCACCCGGGTGATGCACTACTGGCCATTTCCACCAGTGGTGGCTCGGCCAACGTACTGGCTGCCATGGACGTGGCCCGTGATCGCGGCATGATAACCATTGCCCTGAGCGGCCGCGACGGTGGCGCCATGGCTACACGGATTGGCCCGGCAGACGTCGAGATTCGCGTGCCGGTCCAGTCAACGGCGCGGATTCAGGAAGTACACATTCTGGTCATACATTGCCTATGTGACCTGATCGACGAATTGCTACTCGAGGAGTATTCATGAAAGTGTGGACAATGCTGCTTGTGGTGCTGAGCATCGGTCTTGGCGGTGGGCTCCTGGGGGGGTGCGCAGGCGTGGTCATCGGGGGCGCGGCTGCCACCGCGTCGGTTGCCAATGACCGACGTACAACGGGCACCATGGTGGAGGATCAATCAATCGAGTTCAAAATCGGCGACGCGCTGAACGCCGACTCGGAACTGATGAAACAGACGCATATCAACGCCGTCTCTTACAACCTGATCGTGCTGTTGACCGGCGAAGCGCCCACCGAAGTACTGCGCGATCGCGCCGGCGAACTGGCTGGAAACGTGGATCGGGTGCGAAAGGTTTACAACGAAATCGCAATCGCCGCACCCAGCGCCATGTCCCTGAGATCCAGTGACTCGTGGATCACCACCAAGGTGAAAACGGCCCTGTTGGACGTGGAGGGGCTGGAGGTGTTCGATTCAACCCGGGTCAAAGTCGTGACCGAGCGCGGCGTAGTGTATCTGCTTGGCTTGCTGACTCCCACTGAAGCCGAGCTTGTGACCGAGACCGTTCGTCGTGTCGGGGGGGTGCAAAGAGTTGTTCGACTGTTTGAGTATATCGAACCGCCCCCGGCCAAGGCACCGGCCACTGAAAGCGCGGAGTAGGTACGAGGGCAATCGTGAACCCCGCTATTTGACCACCCGCAGGCCAGGGCGCTTGCGGTCGGGGCCCGAGGTGTCGGAACCATCGCCGGGTGACCCCGGATCGTCGCCTGTTTCCTCGTTGAACATCATGCCGTGGCCGTTCTCACGGGCGTAAATCGCCAACACGCTGGACACTGGAAACGATACCCGGCGGGCCGCTCCGCCGAATCGCGCGCTGAACTCAATGGCATCGTTTCCCAGCTGCAGCCTCTGGACCGCCCCCGGATCAATGTTGAGCACAATGCGGCCATCCTGGACGTACTGTACCGGAACATCCACCGACTCGCCGGTGACGCTGACCAGCACATGGGGCGTCATCTGGTTCTCCAGAATCCAATCATACAGGGCGCGGATCAGATACGGGCGGCTGGAGGTCATGGGGTCGACACCCAAGGTTTGCGGCGGGTCGGGTCAGTTGCGCATCTCACGCTCGGGTTCGGACAGGCTTGACCTGAACGAGTCGCGCTCAAAAAGACGAGCTGCATAATCCAAAACCCCTGTGGCCTGGGGCGGCAGTTCCACGCCCAATTGGGGCAATCGCCATAGAATCGGCAAAATGGTGCAATCCACCAAAGCGAAATCATCACTCAGGAAAAACGGTTTGGCCGCGAACACGTCCGCACTGGCGGACAGGCTGTCACGCAGCTCCTTGCGCGCGGCATCAGCATCCTTGCCGCTTTTGGCTTGGGCGATGCGTTCCGCAAGCGGATACCATTCGAGCTCGACCCGGGTCAAGGCCAAACGTGCCCGGGCCCGGGAAACCGGGTCCACCGGCATCAACGGAGGATGCGGAAAACGCTCGTCGAGATACTCTATAATCACTCGCGCGTAGTACAGCACCAAATCCCGGTCCACCAGTGTCGGCACCGATCCATACGGATTGAGGTCCATCAGATCCTCCGGGAAATCGTCCGAAGCAATGTTGGTGATCTCGAAGGTGATGCCCTTCTCGGCGAGTACGATGCGGGCCCTGTGACTTTGCACACAGGTGGGGCTCGAAAACAGGGTCATGACGGATCGCTTGTTGGCAACAACGGCCATGGAAGCTCCTCAGATGCGTGTGAGAGACGACCCACGGTGGGTCGGATCGGGAGGTCGGGCGCATCGGCGTCGGGCGAAGGCCGCGTTCCGGCGGAATCCCGCTGCTGAAAACGCGCCAACCCTGAGCGACTGAACCGCCCAGGGTTTCAAGCGTTGGGCGTAGAGCCCAACGCAGAGCGTGTCCGGCACTGGTGGATCAGTGAACGTCCTTCCAGTACTCCTTTTTGAGCAAGTAGAACACAACTATCATCAGAATCAGGAACAATACCACCTTGATTCCGAGGCTCTTGCGTTCCAGGGCCCCCGGCTCGGCCATGTAGGACATGAAATTCACCAGATCTCGCATGGCCCGGTCGAACTGCGGTGCCGTCATGGAGCCGGCTTCCACCACTTCGAACCCTTCGAGTACCTGCGTTTCATCGCCTTCGGCGTTAAGCGCCGTTTTGTATATTGGTTCCTGCCATCCCTGCAGTTCCCAAAGGACATTGGGCATGCCAACCTGGGGGAACACCGCGTTGTTGGCACCCAGGGGCCGCGTCGGGTCGCGATAAAAAGTGCGCAGGTAAGTGTACAACCAATCCGTGCCCCGCGAACGGGCCGTCAGCGTAAGGTCGGGTGGAGCCGCTCCAAACCAGCGGGCCGCGTCGGCCTTGGGCATGGCGTTTTCCATCCGGTCGCCGACTTTCGCGCCGGTGAATATCAGGTTGTCCTGCACCAGCGCGTCGGTCAGCCCGGCGTCCCGCGCGAACCGGTTGTAACGCTGATGCTGCGCCGAATGGCAGCCCATGCAGTAGTTGACGAACAAACGCGCGCCCCGCTGCAGCGATGCGTGACTCTCCGGATCGATGTTGGCCTGGTCCAGGTGATATCCCTCGCCACCTGCAGCAACTGCGAAACCAGGCGACATGGTCAGGATCAGAGCAATAATCAAAGTCCTCATTTGTAGGTCACCCTCTCCGGAACCGCCTTGGTCGTATCCATTTTCGTGTAGATCGGCATCAGGAAGAAGAACAGGAAATACACCAGCGAACATATCTGCGCCAGGAGTGTACGTCCCGGGCTGGGTGGCAACGCGCCCAGATAGCCCAGGATAAGAAATGCGACCGTGAACGCGGCCAAAGCGCCTTTGTAAATATTCCCGCGGTAGCGTATTGACTTCACCGGACTGCGATCCAGCCAGGGCAGCAGGAACAGCACCACGATGGCGCCCCCCATGGCGATTACGCCACCCAGTTTGTCCGGCACCGCGCGCAGGATTGCGTAGAACGGCGTGAAGTACCAAACCGGCGCGATGTGCGTCGGGGTCTTGAGCGGATCGGCCGGGACAAAGTTTGCGTGCTCCAGGAAGTAGCCACCCATTTCCGGCGCGAAGAACACCACCAAAGCGAAAAACAGAAAAAACACCGAGAAGCCGAACAAGTCCTTGACCGAGTAGTAGGGATGGAACGGGATGCCGTCCAGCGGGATGCCGTTTTCGTCCTTCTTCTTCTTGATTTCGACCCCGTCCGGATTGTTCGAACCCACTTCATGCAGGGCAAGAATGTGTGCGACCACCAGTCCGAGCAACACGATAGGCAGGGCGATCACATGAAGCGCGAAAAAGCGATTCAGCGTGGCGTCGGACACCACGTAGTCGCCGCGAATCCAAAGGGTCAGGTCATCGCCAATGCCCGGGATCGCGCCGAACAGGGAAATGATGACCTGGGCGCCCCAGTAGGACATCTGGCCCCAGGGCAACAGGTAGCCCATAAAGGCCTCGGCCATCAGTGCCACGTAAATCAAACAACCGAAGATCCAGATCAGTTCTCGCGGTCCTTTATAGGAGCCATACAGCAAACCGCGATACATGTGCAGATAAACGACGATGAAAAACGCAGAGGCACCGGTTGAGTGCATGTAGCGTATGAGCCAGCCCCAGGGCACATCACGCATGATGTATTCGACCGACGCAAACGCTTCGGCCGCGGACGGCTTATAGCTCATGGTCAACCATACGCCGGTGACGATCTGATTGATCAACACCAGCAGGGACAGGGCCCCAAAGTAATACCAGATGTTGAAATTCTTAGGGGCATAGTAAGCGCCCATGTGTTCCCGCCACATCTTGGTCAGCGGGAAGCGATCGTCTATCCAGCCCAGGAGGCCCGTTGTTCCCTGAGTGTTTGCCATTTAAGCGGTCTCCGTATCGACGCCTACGACAATGCGGGTGTCCGTGACGTAGTTGTGCGGGGGCACCGGCATGTTGGTCGGCGCCGGAACGCTCTTGTAGACACGGCCGGCCATGTCGAAGCGCGAACCATGGCAGGGACAAAAGAAACCCCCTCGCCAGCTGGCACCCAGATCCTCCGGCGCCACCTCGGGGCGGTAGGTGGGCGAGCAGCCCAGGTGTGTGCAGATCCCGATCATGACCAGGTACTCGGGTTTCAGGGACCGGTCCTGATTCTGCGCGTATGGCGGTTGCTGTGTGGCCACTTCGGAATACGGATCGCGCAATTGCTCGTCCAGCGTCGGCAGTTCTTCAAGTTGTTTCTCTGTGCGCCGCACAACCCAAACTGGTTTGCCTCGCCATTCGACTGTAACCAACTGGCCGGGTTCCAGTTTGCTGATATCCACCTCCACCGGTGCTCCGGCGGCCTGGGCTCGCTCACTGGGTGACCAGGAGATCAGGAACGGCGCCGCCAGATAAGCCACGCCGACCCCGCCCACGACGGTCGCAGCGGCCGTCAGGAATCGTCGACGCTGGATGTCGATATTGTCTGCGGCGAAACTACTCATTCGGACCCCCTAGAATTGGCACTGGCCGCTGGAACCGCGCGCAGCCGACTGGTGCAATGCAAAATCGCAACTTTAACGATCACTAATACAAGCCCGGGATTGTCCCGCAACCCCGCGAGCGGGGTCAACCCGAAGCCACATCGGTCAGCGGAGCCGGTCAGACCGGATTCGCTATATCGACGAAGTGACAACCGATACCGAACGCGTCCGTTAAATACTTACCGAGCGCCTGTACGCCATATCGTTCCGTTGCATGGTGACCCGCGGCGTAAAAGTGCAGGCCACACTCCCGAGCCACATGAACGGTCTGCTCCGATGCCTCGCCGGTAATGTAGGCGTCCACGCCGGCATGAACGGCTGCCTCGATGAATCCCTGCGCCGCTCCGGTACACCAGGCGACGCGACGGATCTCCGCCTCCGCAGCGCCGATGTGCAGTGGAACGCGCCCCAGCTTCTCCTCTATCCGCCGACCCAACGCCGCCGCGGTGATTGGGAAATCCAGCGTACCGGTCCAAACCAGATCCGAGTCCGTTCCGTCGATCAACGGACCTTCAGCCTCGAACCCGAGTATACGGCCCAGTTGGGCATTGTTCCCGAGTTCAGGATGTGCATCGAGGGGGAGATGATACCCGAGCAAGCTGATCTCGTTCTTGAGCAGGATCAATAGACGGCGGCGCTTCATGCCCCGTACACAGGGATCCTCACCACGCCAGAAGTATCCGTGATGAACCAGTACCGCGTCCGCGTTGAGATCCAGCGCCGCCTCGAGCAATGCCTCACAGGCGGTCACACCGCATACGATGCGCTCAACCCTGGCGCGACCTTCCACCTGAAGGCCGTTGGGACAATAGTCACTGAAGCGATCGACCTGCAGGAGGCGGTCGATATGTTCAACCAATGTGGGCAAAGCGATCGCAGCCTGGGTGCCCGTCGTCATACCACGCACTCTTTCAATGCCTGAAGGAAGGCGGCGGTCTCCGCCGGGCTCCCTACCGTGACACGCAGGCAGTCTTTCAAGGCCGTACTCGCGGAGGACACGTTCTTGATCAGAACCCCGCGCGCCCTCAGCCCCTGAAACACCGTGTCGGCGGTGCCTTGAGGAACGCGAAACAGAATGAAATTGGCCTGGCTGGGAAAAACCGTCAGCCCCGGGAGCGCCGCCAGTGCCGAGGCCAGACCATCGCGGTCCGCTGCGATCTTCCGGGCCTGCTGTTCCAG
>Ga0316193_10000783_pt1 | contig 20460 bp, 17 predicted proteins | sample MerIslsedime2_MG_FD_207735 | JGI IMG/M metagenome (GOLD analysis project Ga0316193, IMG submission 207735) | Coastal sediment microbial communities from Maine, United States - Merrow Island sediment 2 | ecosystem: Environmental > Aquatic > Marine > Coastal > Sediment | place: USA: Maine... | reverse complement strand
ACTTTGCGGCCTTGCTCCCTTGCGATTCGTAAGGCTGCTCTCAGCCGAAAGGCGTTCGAGGAGAACGTGGCGACGACGACTCGGTTGGGGGACCGGGCAATCCACTTCTCTAGCGCCGCTTCGGCATCTCGCTCGATGCGGGAGCGTCCCTCGACATTGGCTCCGGTCGAATCGCTCAGAAGGAGACGCACACCTTGGCTTCCGAGCTGTTCGAGGCGTGCCCGGTCGAAGCGCTGCCCTTCGCAGGGGTCCGATTCGATCTTGAAGTCGCCGGTATGGACCACTGTGCCTACGGGCGTATCCAAGATGAGCCCCGTGGCGTCGGCGATCGAATGGTGGACCGCGAACCGCTCGACCGAGATCGACCCGATCTGTTCCCGGGTTCCCGCCGGACTCACTCGGAGGTCGATGCCCTCGAGATGGTGCTCCGCCAGGCGATCCTCGATCAGGGCCGCGGCGTAGGGCGGCGCGTAGACCGGCACGCGGACTTTTTTGAGGAAGTAAGGGAGGCCGCCGATGTGGTCCTCGTGACCATGGGTGATGACGATTGCCCGCAGGCTGTCCCGCTGGGCCTCGAGCCATTCGAAGTCCGCGTGAACGAGCTCGGCACCATCTTCATCGGTGAAACCGACGCCGCAGTCGATGGCGATCGTGGTGTCGCCGCAGACCACCGCGGCGCAGTTCATTCCGACCTCGTTGAGCCCGCCAAGCGGGATGAAGCGTAGTCTATCCGTCACAGAACTCTCGGCACCGGGGCTAAAGGCCTCGGAGGCTTTGGTCAAGGCAGCGATTGCCTCGTTGACCCGCGTGATCCCGGCGTGCTACGCCCCGGACCGCACTAGTTCAATGCGCCGTTTCTTAGCGATCATTTGGGTAGTTTCCCTTGGGGCAACATCGGCTGCGGCGCAGGGGTCGTCCACCGACGATTCCACGACCGCCGGGGCACGGCACGGTGCCGCCACGGCCGAGGAAGAGGCCATCAGCGAGGGTGAAGAAGCCTCTCCGGAGCCGAGCAGGGAGGAAGACCTCCCGCCTCAATTGAGAGCGCCCAGCATGGAGGGGCTGCAATCTCCGACCGCGCCCGCTGCGTCCGCTGCGCCCGCTGCGGACGACAGCCTCGATGAGGAGTTCGATGAAGACTTCAGCGAGGAGGACTTCGGCGATGACGAGGACATGGCGGCAGACGACGCCAAGCTTCTCGGTCTAGCCGAGCCGCCAGCATCGGACCCGACGCTTGCGTCCTGGACCACCCCGCGCCCGGTGTTCTCGCTCAACGGCTACTTCCGTGTCCGCGGGAACTGGATGGACAACATCTCGGTCCGCCGGATTCCGCTCGACCGATTGAACGAGGACCCCTTCGCCCGATGGATTCCGCTCGACAACGCGGCCAGCTCCGGGGGCAACGGAGTGCTTCCCCAGGGCGGTTGTAGTGGCGAAGCTGCGTCTCCCGCTGGTCAGGACCAGCGCTGCGGTGGAAGCTCCACGCTGACTTTTGCGAACACACGGCTGAGGTTGCAGCCGACGTTGTCGCTCAGCGACAACATTCGTCTTCACATGATGGTCGACGTGTTCGACAACCTCGTCCTGGGTTCGACCCCCGAGGTCAAGTCCGTCAATCAGTTTGGTCAGATCCCGGGCCGCGCCCCCGGAGTGCCCGTGGATAGCTTGACCCAAACCCTGCCTCCGCCGGAGTCGTTCCGAAACACCGTGGGTGACAATATCTACTTCCGGCGCGTCTGGGGCGAGGTGACCAACAGCACCATCGGCCAGCTTCGCTTCGGCCGCATGGGCCACCAGTGGGGCCTCGGGATGCTCTGGAACGCCGGCGAGGGGACGAACCCGCTCGACACGGCTCTGGACTCCGACTTCCAGTCCGAAATCGACCGCATTCAACTCATCGGCAAGTTCAAAGGCATCTTCTTCGGCGTTTCGTGGGACTTCGCGAACAAGGGCTACATCTACAACCCCGTCGCGGACATCCAAAACATTCCGATCGACGCCACCAGGGAGGACGACACGCGGCAGTGGAGCTTCTTGCTTGCGCGCCGCTTGGAGCCGCTCAAGCAGGAGAAGCGTCTTGCGCGCGGCAAGTGGGTGATCAACGGCGGCGCGTACTTCATCTACCGTACGCAGTTCCTGTCGACCTCCACGGCTCCGTTGCTGGGAACGCTTGCCGACATCGAGAATGCCTTCGTTCGCCGTGACGCCAAGGTCTACATGCCCGATGGCTGGCTAGAGGTCCTGTGGAAGGATCTACGCCTCGAGGTCGAGTTCGCCGGGATTTTCGGCCAGATTCAAAACATCTCGCCCGGAGAGTTTCCGCCGACCGCAGAGGGGGCGAAGTTCAAGCTGCGCCAGTGGGGCGTCGCGTTCGAAGGCGAGTACCGCTTCCTCCAGAAGAAGCTCGGCGTCTTCCTCAAGGGCGGTGCCGCCTCCGGCGACCCGGATGTCGTCGGCCTCTCGCAATACGAGGACCTTGCAACCCAGCCGGTCGGTCAGAAGAACGTGTCGAACTTCTCGTTCCACCCCGACTACCGCATCGACTTGATCTTGTGGCGCCGCATCATGGGGCGCATCGCCGGCGCGTACTATCTGGCGCCTGCGGTCAGCTACGACATCATTCGCAGCGACTTCGGGCGCGTTCTGGGCGCGAAGCTCGACTTCATTTACAGCCGCGCGATGTACGAGCAGCAGGCCTACGCATCACAGCCCAACCTCGGCGCAGAGATCGACCTGTCGATCTACTACCGGACCGAGGACGGACCGAGCTTCAAAGATGGCTTCTACGCGGCGGCCCAGTTCGGCATCTTGTTCCCGCTCAATGGCCTCCGGTACCTCGAGGTTAACGGCATTCGTGAGCCTGGCACCGAAGGCCTGGAAATCAGTCGCGCGATGACCCTACGCCTGATTCTCGGCATCCAGTTCTAGAGCGCGCTAGGAGGGTTACTCTTGGAGTAGCGATTCGGCTCTGGCGGCGACGCGCCATTGCTTGCAGCCTTCGGCGAGGACGATGCCCCGCAGCTCGGTCAGGGCGCGCTGCAGCTCGTCATTGACGACCATGTAGTCGAAGAAAGGGTAGTGGCCGATCTCCTCGCGCGCGTTGTCGAAGCGGCGCCGGCGCGAGTCGGCGTCGTCGGAGCCACGTCCGTCTAGCCGGCGGCGAAGCTCATCCATCGAGGGAGGCAAGATGAAGACGCCGATTGCGTGCGGGAATTTCTCCTTGATCTGGCGCGCACCCTGGTAGTCCACGTCGAATAGCACGCCGCTCTTGCCTGCCGTGCGGGCGAGGTCGATCTCGGTGACGCTCGTGCCGTACAGATTGCCGTGCACCTCGGCCCACTCGGCGAACCCGTTCTCAGCGATGATGTCGCGGAAGGCGTTCTCGTCGACGAAGTGATAATCCTGGCCGTCGACCTCGTTCGCGCGAGGTTGGCGGGTCGTGTGCGAAACGCTGAACCTGAAGTCCGAAAACTCTTGCAGTAGCCGGCGGGTCAGCGTCGTCTTTCCCGCCCCGGACGGTGAGCTGATGATCAACAAGATGAGATCTGGATCGGTCGGCGCCGCGACACTCATTCAACTACCCCTCCGATGCGAGCACTACCGCGCCGAAGCAGTCCGTTACAGGACATTCTGCGCTTGTTCCCTCATTTGCTCGACGCAGGCCTTCAATGCAATGACGTGCGTCGTCATCGTTCCGTCCTGCACCTTGGAACCGATCGTGTTGGCCTCGCGTGTCATCTCTTGGAGCAAGAAGTCGATGCGCTTCCCGACCGGTGCGCTCGAATTCTCGATCAGTTCGAGCATTTGATCGCGGTGACTATCGAGGCGTACCAGCTCTTCCTCAACGTCCGATCGGTCGGCGAGCACGGCGATCTCTTGCTCTAGACGCGAGGGCTCGAGCTCGGCGTCGACGCCTGAAAGTAGCGCATCCAAGCGATCGCGAAGCCGCGTTCTTCGGCCTTCGATCATCTCGGGAACGGCGACTTTCAGCGCACCAACGCTCGCGCCGAGCTCGGAAAGCTTGGCTCCGAGATCCGCGGCCAAGGCGCGTCCCTCTTTATTGCGCATGGCCATCACCGCGTCGCAGGCTGCCTCCGCCGCCTGTTCGAGCGAGCGGTCGAGCGCTTCCTCGTCGATGCTGCGATTGACGACGAACAGGTCCGGGACCGAAGAGAGGAGGGCGAGAGGCACCGGCTCCTCGGGATTCAGTTCGTCGCGCATTGCAGAAAGCTCGCTGTAGACGGTCCGGGCTCGATCGAGGTCCAGCGTGGGCTGCGGAAGCGTCTGTCCCTCGAACCGTGCGGTTACATCCACTCGTCCTCGCTCGAGACGTGCTCGAATCACGCGCTCCACCGTCGGTGTCCGACCCTGAATGCGAGAGGGCAGACGCACACGCACATCGAGAAATCGATGGTTGACCGTGCGAAGATCGAGCACGACGTGTCCTTCGCCGAGCGCCGCTCGCCCGCTTCCGTATCCGGTCATGCTCTGCATGGGACGCCTACTCGAGCCCGCGCTTGTGCTTGATCTGATCCATCACCTTGGCGTACTCGACCTCGAACGCGCTGGTGCCCTCTTGGAGATTCTTGATCTTGGAGCGCACCTCGGCATCAAGCCCGGTGTCGACTTCCATGTGCCGGCGTAGAACCGGGGTCATCTTCTTTCGGAGCGTCACATCGTCCGCGTAAATCTCGATGACGTTGGCGCTGTGAAAGAGCATGTTGAGCAATTGGTCGATGAGATAGGGCAGGACCTCGTCCTGTTGAGGGAAGCCCATCTCCTTGGCGAGCCGCTGCCGCATCCGTCCGAGCTTGGAGTAGCCAAGCCCTTCGCGCTCCATCCGGTCTTTCGCCTCGTCGATCATCTGGCGCTCGCGCCGGACGTACTCTTTGAGGACCGCCTCCAAATCGAGCCGGACCTCGGCCACGTCTTCGACTTCGATGTCCTCTTGGGCGGTGAGGTCCCGCACCAGGTCATCGACGATCGGGCCAATTTTTCCTGAATAAAGTCGCATATTTAGTATGTCGGCCCTCGACCCGGAGCGACCCCCTTCCGAATGCGGCGACACTAGCTAAGGCGGCCCTTTTGGTCAATACGAAGGAAAATTTGCGCCTTCTCGTGATTTTGTGAAAATGCGTCTTGACGGTAATCCTGTATTCATGCACCATACCGTTAAGGCTGTAAGTATGGATTCTAACGCTCCTGCACTGCAAAACGGCTCCGGCGCACGACGACTGCGCACCACGGAAGAACGCCGCTCGAGAATTCTCACCCGTTGCAGGGTCTTCGAGGCACTGACCGCAGAGCTCCGGGAGCGCGTCCTGGACGGAAGCGCGCTGGTCGACGCCGATCGTCGGGAATCCCTTTGCATGCCTAGTGACCCGGCGATCTTCGTGATCGGAAGCGGTCGCGTTCGGCGCGTGCGCCGCACACCGGAACGAGAACTGACGCTCGGCTACTACGGCCCAGGAGACCTGATCGGCGAAATGTCGCTGGTCGACCCGGAAGCGCGTCTCGAAACGGTGGTTTTGGATTATGTGGAAGCGCTACGCATTCCGCCTCGTCTCGTCAAAATGGTGATGGGAGAGGACCTGGAATTCGCTTCCGCTATGCATCGGTTAATGGGGGAACGCCGTCTGCTCGCAGAACGGCGGATCGATGCCCTGCTCACGCGAAGCGTAGAATCGCGTGTTGCAGAATTTCTACTCGATGCGTCCTCGAGGCACGGGATTCCCGATTCAAGGGGGATCTTGGTGGGTGTGAAGTTCACTCATCAGGAGATAGCGAGCTACGTAGGCTCGACTCGGGAAACCGTCACATTGGTGCTCGGCGCCTTCAAAAGGGCAGGCGTGATCGCAACCGATCATCGCCGCGTCGTCATCAAAGACACCGCAGGATTGCGCAAGAGGGTCTAACAAGAACGGGGAGTGTCCAAACGGCGCGGCCTGGGGGGGCCGCCGCCGGGCGGGCCGATTTAACCAGCGCCAGCGCCAGTGCCAGTGTCAGCCGGCGACTAGAGCAGGTCGTCTTCGGCTTTTAGCTTCTTTTCCATCCGCCCGATCAAGCCGCTCCAGCCCTCGTCCTTGATCACCCTACGGAACTGGCGCTTGTAGTTCTTCACCAAGCTGACCTCGTCGGTGAAGATGTCGAAGACCTTCCACTCCTCGTCGGCGGGGCTCATGCTGTAGTCGATGGTGACCGGGGGTTGGCGCTTCTTAGTGATCGACTTGGCCGACGACTTCACTTGGATGCCGGTTTCGATCGGCTCGTTGCCGACCCATTTCACTTTGTAGTCGAGGGTCGATTCCATGTTGCGTTGGTATTGACGTTCGACGAGTTGGCGGAGCAGGCTCACGAAGTGCTCGCGCTCTTTGGGAGAGCGTTTGGGCCACTCTTTGTCGAGGGAGAGCCTGGCGAGCCGGCCGTAATCTAGGAACTCGCCGAGCAGAACGGTGAGCTCTTCGGCACGCTTCGGCGTGTCGGGCTTTCGCAACACCTGGCGCACCTTGTTGTGCTTGGTGCGGATGAACGCCTCGGCGTCTGCCGCTTCTGCCTCGCTGATCTCGACCTTGGCTGCACCGGTCGGAACGTCCTCGGCCGCCACCGATCCAGTCAGCCATAGAGAAGCCACGGTAAGACATGAAATCATTGATAAACGAGTCATATGTTCCTTGTAGACGACCGTCCTGACGGGTTTATTCCTCGCAGTCCAATGGGCGCCAACCCTTTGCTGATACGAGGGGCATGTTCGTGGCCTTTTCCAGGCCAGCAATGGCGAGATTGTACTCGGCGGTCGCCATCAGGCGCTTCGACCGCGCGCTAAAGTAAGCTTCGATCGCGTCCACCAACTCCATGGCGGTGGTCGTTCCGACTTCGTAGCCCTGACCTGCGGAAACGAACCACTTGCGGGTTTCCTTCTCCGAGCGGGTCCAGCTCGAAAGTCGTCGCTTGGCATCCTGCAGCTGCTCGTAGAGAGCCGTCACTTCGATCTCGATCCCTTGCTGGGCTTCTTCGGTCTTCGCCTTCAGCGATCTGATCTCGGCCTTCGCCGCTTTGACGCGCGCGTAGGTGCCGCCGAAGTCGAGCTTCCATCGAGCGAGCAGGCCCATGTACGCGCCGGCGAAGTTACCGCGGTCGATGACGAATGGGTTGTTGACGTCGGTGATGCCCGACGTTCGTGCAAAGCTCGCGCTCAGGGCGAGGAGGATGTCGGGGAGGTAGCCTGCACGATTGACCGTGAGGTTGGCATCCTTTGCCGAGCGTGCCGCTTCGAGCTGGAACAGCTCCGGTCGATTGCCAATGGCACGTTCGACATGCTCGCCGAGCTCGATGACCTCGCTCTGGACCGCCTCGAGCGGACACTCAGGAACGATTGCCGGCTTGAGACCGGAAAGGATTTCCAACGCGGCCCGAGCCGATGCTTCCAACCGTAGAGCTTCCGACTCGCGCGACTCAATTTGGGACAGCGCCGATACGAGGCGCCAGTAGTCATTCTGCTTCACGCGCGGGTCGTCTGCCTTCAAACGGGCATCGAGCTTGTCCACCGCGGTCCGGAGCTTGTTCTTGCCCTCGGAGATCATCGCCTGCAGGTCGAGCGAAAGCTGCGTGCCGAAGTAGGCGCGGCGCACGTCGAACACCACGCGCGCCATGGTGCGGTCTTTCTCATGCTCGGACGCGCTGATGCCTGCGGTTGCGGCCTTCTTGCCCGCGCGATACTTGCCGAAGGTGTAAAGCGGGATCCCGCCTTCGATGCCGACCTCACCGCCGGGACCCCAGCGGTTGCTCCACGGGATTTGGGGATCCGGGCTGAAGATCGCCGTTCCCCTAGCACCAGGTGTCACGAAGAACGTGGCCCGCCCTTGGAACTGCATGAACGGCGAGAGCTTTGCTTCGCTCAGGCGCGCCTGAGCCACGTCGATGTCCGCCGCCGCCGCCTTGAGCCCCGGGTAGCGGAGAATGGCTGCCTGCGTGTACTCATCGACGTGGTAGACCCGGCCGACTCCAGGGGATTCAGGCGCGGCCTCGCCTTCACGGGCGCTCGTCTCTTCGGCGATCACCTGAGCTGCGACGCCGAGCGTCGTCAGCGCGATGACCGCTAGCGCCCAGAACCTGACCATGGGCTTTTGTAGCCGGAAATCGCGGGTTGGGCCACGAATGGGCGTTTACTTGGCCTTCTTGGCGCCGCCCTGTTTGGCCTGCTTATTGTAGCGCTGGATGAGCACATCCGTGAGATCGAGGTTTGCGGGAACCCAGACGACGCCGCCTTCGTTGGCTTCGATGATCATCGTGTAGCCATCGGTCTGTCCGATGCGTCGAAGGATCGCCTGCATCTTCTCGAGGATCTTCTGAGTCAGCTCGCCTTCCTTCGTGGAGAGCTCCTGCTGGTACTGCACGTACTCGTTCTGCAGCTCCATCAAGTCCGCCTGGTACTTCTCGACCTTCTTTTGGAACGCTTCCTTGCTGAGGACGTCCTGCTGGCGCTCCAGGCTCTCTTTCTGAGATTTCAGGCTTTCTTGCGCTGCGTTGAGGGACTGCTGTCGCTCATCGAAGACTTTCTTCAGTCGCCGCTTGGCCTGTCGGCCGTCTTCGGTTTCGTTGATGGCACGCTGAAGGTCGACCACGCCAATCTTGACCTGCGCGTCCACGGTGGACGCCGATCCGGCGAGAATGACCGTAGCCAAAGCGATAGTAACGATTCTGCAAAAGCGCATTAGAGCATCCTTTCAGGCCCGGCGTAGCTAGCCGTTTGCTGCGATTCGGTCAAGCCGCAGGGGTTATACGCCCGGCGGCACGGTTTCATTCGGTCAGAACGACTGGCCGATCGTGAACTCGAACCGGATTGGGCTGTCCTGAGGCCGCTTACGGATGGGAATGCCCCACTCGAAGCGGAGCGGCCCGAGTGGGGAGAACCATCTCAGACCGAAGCCCACCGAATAGCGGAGGAAGCCGTGCATCCCGCATGGCGCGGAAGAGGGGTCAGCCTCGGGCGCGACGGGCGCCTGGCAGTTGCCGAAGGGATCGTGGAACGCGAAGACGTTCCACGCGTTGCCACCGTCGTGGAAGATGACGCCCTTGATGCCGACCGCCTCGATGAGCGGGAACTCGAACTCGATGTTGTAGAAGGCCTGAAAGTCGCCACCGATGGGGCGGCCCTGCGCGATGATCGGGAGGTTGGGATCGCCCGCCGAGGCGACGCCAGCTTGGGGGCCGACCGACTGCAAACGGTAGCCTCGAATCGTGTAGATGCCGCCGAGGTAGAATCGCTCGAAGACCGGAACGGATTTGCGCGAAGTGATCAGGCCAACCTCGGTGTTGACCTTGAAGACCACCGGTCCGAACGCCTTTCGATAGAAGCGTCCGAAGGCGGTTTGCCGCACGAAGGTGTTGTCGGACCCGAGGTATTGATCGGCGACCTGGACCGCGTAGTTCGCAAAGATACCGCGGGTCGTCGCAAGCCTGTTGTCGCGGTTGTCCCAGTTGAGCGTGAAGCGGAGTGAACTGGTGATGCCATCGCGGAACGCGTTGGCGATGAAGATGTTGGAGAAGGTGTTCGCGAGGTCGCCACCAACGCCGAGGAGGTTTCCCCGGGGCTGGGAGATGTTGACCTTCTCGAACTCATACCGGAGGAAGATCCGGAAGCGCGGATTGAAGAGCGGATGCCCCGTCGTGACGTTCGCGCCGGTCGAGTCCTGTCGGAAGTCACGGAAGTCTCTAATGCGCTTGAACAAACCGAAGCCAAGACTCCACTCGGAGCCGAGGAACCAGGGCTCGACGAAGTTCAGGTCGATCTGTTGCCGGATGCCCGAAACCTGCAGATTCAGGCCGAGCGTCTGGCCACGGCCGAAGAGGTTTTGCTGCTGAACTTGCGCGGTGACGATGAAGCTTTCGAGCGATGAGAAGCCTGCGCCGACTTGGAACGTACCCGTCGGCTTCTCGGCGACTTCGACGTTGATCACCATCTGATCGCGGGCGGTTCCTTCTTCTTCGGAGACGTCGACTCGCTCGAAGTAGCCGAGCTGATTCACCAGTGCGCGGCCGTCTTCGAGCTTGGTTTGATGGTAGAGGTCGCCCTCGCTGATCCGGAACTCTCGCCGGATGACGGCGTCGCGCGTCTTGGTGTTCCCGCGGATGTGGAGGCGCTCGATGTAGATCAGCGGCCCTCGAAGGATGTTGATGGTCACGTCGACCAGATGGTTCACCTCGTCGAGGTCGGTGCCAGGCACCATCTCCACCAGAGCGTATCCGGAGTCGCGGTAGGTTCGGCTGATTCCCTCGATGCCCTCGGCGATCTTGCTTCGGCTAAACCAGTCGCCGAACTTGAGCTTCACCATCTTGCGGAGCTGGGCCTTGGGCGCGACGGTCTCCACCTCGTTCCCGGCGCCGTCGGTTTCCATGATCTCGAACTCGCGAATTCGGAACCGTGGGCCTTCTTCGACCGGAATTGTGATGTCGACGTAGGCGCGGTCGGCCGTGAGCTCTACCGTCGGGCGCCCCGGACGCATCATCAAGAAGCCCTTGTCGTAGTACCAGGCCTGAACCCGGGTCAGGTCTTCGTCGAAGGCCGAGCGGCTGAACTTGTTTCGATCGCTCAGGAACGAGAACATGCCGGTCTCGTTCGTCTGCATGATTTTCAGCAGCTCCGCGGCCGGGAGCTCTTTGTTGCCGACGAAGCTGATGCGCCGCACTTCGACCTCGGCGCCTTCGTCGATCTTGAACACGATGTCGACTTGGTTGGTGTCGCCGGGGACGCGCCTGAGCTCGTACCCGACGTCGGCCAGAAAGAAGCCCTCTTCGGAGTAGAGCTGCCGCATCGCGTCGGCCTGCGACTCGACATCGGGCACCGAGAGGATCGTCCCGGGCTCGAGGGTGATCGTTTCGTCGATGTCGTCCTGGTCGACCTCGTCGTTGCCTTTGTAGATGACCTTGCGAATCGCGGGCCGTTCGACGAGGCGAATCGTGAGCTTGATTCCGTTGCCGATCGGGTCGGATTCGATCTGGAGGTCGTCGAAGTACGCCATGTTCCAGAGCGCATTCGCGTCCCGCGTGACCGCCGGGTCAAGACACGTGGACCCTCGACGGAGCTTCATCGTGGCTCGCACGTCTTCGGGATCGACGCGGCGCGCACCGACCACCACGATGCGGCGAATTTCCTTGCCGTGACAGCTCGTGCGCGGGACCTGGATCGCCGCGTTCGGATCTTCCACCGGTTCGTAGGGGTCGCCTTCGCCCTCCGGATCCCCTTCGCGGCTGATCGGTTCAGGTGGCCGCTGCGGTTGAGGGGAGGTCCGCACGGGCCGCGTCGCCGGGGGCGGAGGCTCCGGTATATTGTCCCCACTCTGAGCGCCCGCCACGGAAGCGAGCCCTGCAAGCATCAGGGCTATGGCAGGGGCGGAAGGGCGCATTGTCAGGCGTAACGATTCGGGCGGCTATAGCCGTGCCCTATTGGGGGGTCAAGTTGGTTTTCCTTGGTTTTCAAGGGGTTGGGCGCGGCGCTCGTCCGAATCGATACGCCCGTCCTTCATCGAAACCTGCCTCGGCATCATCGCGGCGAAGTCCCGGCTATGGGTCACGATGAGAAAGGTGATCCCGTGCCGCCGGTTCAAGTCGAAGATCAGCGACTGCACCGAGTCGCTCGTCTGGCTGTCGAGATTACCGGTAGGTTCATCGGCGAGCACGAGCTTCGGTTCCATCAGGAGCGCCCGCGCCAAGGCAACACGCTGCTGTTCGCCGCCAGAAAGCTCGCCAGGTCGATGGGTGAGCCGCTCGGAGAGCCCGACCTCGCCAAGGAGCTCCCGGGCCCGGTCCTCCAGCCGTCTGCCGCCCTGAATCAACCCGGGCATCATCACGTTCTCCAACGCGGTGAACTCCGGAAGCAGATGATGAAATTGGAATACAAAACCGATGCTTCGGTTGCGGAACTCCGCCAGGTCCGAGCTTCCGAGACGGGTGACATCCCGGCCGCCGTAGAGGATTCGGCCCTCGGTGGGCAGATCGAGCGTGCCGATCAAGTGGAGCAGGGTGCTCTTCCCGGCCCCTGACGGACCGACGATCGTGACCATCTCGCCGCTGCCGATCTCGAGATCGATGCCCTTGAGGACTTCGAGTGACCGGCCTTCGTGCTCGAAGGTTTTGGTCACGTTTTGCACGGTGACAAGTGGGTCGGACATCGAAAACGCGGAGAGTCAGTCGTAACGGAGCGCGTCGATGGGTCGCACGCGACTCGCTTGATACGCGGGAAAGAGGGTTGCCGCCAGGCATACCACCACGGTTGCGGCGCCAACCAGGGCGAACTCGGCCGGATCGAGGTGTACAGGGAGCTTGTCGATGTAATAGACCTCGGGATTCATTCGGATTCCAAAGTGTTCGGCGGCAAATGTGAGCACGAAGCCAAGCCCGAGCCCCATGAGGCCTCCCGCCGCTCCGATCAGCAGACCCTCGATGACGAAGATCCGAATCACTCCACGTGCCGAGGTCCCCATGGCCTTCAGGATGCCCACCTCCCGGCGTTTCTCCTGAACGAGGAGGGTGAGGGTGCCGAAAACCGAGAAGCCCGCGATGAGGATCGCGATCCCCAGGGTGATGAACATCGCAAGCTTTTCGAGAGCGAGGGCGCCGAAGAGTTGCTGGTTCATCATCTTCCAGTCGCGCACCCGGAGCTCGTCCCGGCCGATCGTCGACGCCAGCTCGGCGGCTAGGGCAGGGGCGCGCTCGACGTCCTCGACCTTGATCTCGATGCCGCTGATGCGGCCCTCGGAGCGGAGAAAGCGCTGGGCCACGCCGAGGTCGATGTAGGCGTGCTTCATGTCGTACTCGTACATCCCGCTGTAGAAAATGCCGGCGATCCGGAAGGCCCGGGTCTTGGGGATGGGGCCGGTGGGGCCGAGGTCGCCACGCGGGGAGACGACGGTGACGCGATCGCCGACGACGAGCCGAAGCGCCCGGGCGAGCTCTTGTCCGACGATGAGGCCCGGCATCGCGTCCTTTTTGGCCTCGTCGGGGAGGCCCTTGGCTGCCGCGTGCTCGGCGTCATGGATCATCGCGTCGAGTGGGCCGACGGGAGTGGTGCTGATCGAGGAGTCGAGGATCCGTTCGGGGTGCTGCAAGTACTCGAGCTTGCCGTGCGTCAGGTTGCGGGCGAGGTCGGTGACGTCCGAGACGGTTGCGGGATCGATACCGCGAAGAATCGCCCCGGCACGATTTGAGAGGCTCGACACCATGACCTCGACCTGAAGAAAAGGCGTGGCGCCCACGACGCCCTCGGTTTCACGCGTCTGTTCGAGCAGGGGTTGCCAGTCGTCGAGCTCCTCGAAGGCCTGGTCGACCACGATGTGCGCGCGGTTGCCGAGGATCTTCTTCTTGAGGTCTGCCCGGAACCCACCCATGACGCTGAGGACCGAGATCAGCATGCAGGAGGAGACCGCGACGGCGAGGATCGACAGGGTGCCGCTCGCAGCGAGGAAGCCTGTCTTCTTGGCACGAAGGTGGCGCGCCGCGACCATCGAGCGGAAACCGATCCGTTCGAACGCGGACAGGAGGGGGCCAACCATGCGCAGGGCGAGGCGGATGCCGAAGACGGTCGTCACCGTCACTCGGACCACCGCGCGAATCAAGCTCACGTCGTCCCCGTCGGTGGGTGACAGCGGGAACAGGAAGCTGACTGCGAGCAAAGCAACAACGAGCGCCGCGTCGAAGGCCCACCAGAATCGTTCGCGACGTGCGGCGGGCACCAGGAACCAGCAGGACATGCTCAGGATCACGATCAGCGCGGCGGTGACGCCCTGGAGCGTGGTCGCCGTGTGATAGAGCGTGGGCACCCAGGCGAGGTCGAGGTCGGAATACGCAAGATGGGTCAGGCCGAAGAGCAGGCTCGCGACGGTGCCGCCGAGGACGTGTCCGACCGAGACGCGTGCCGCCCACAGAAGGACGCCCACGGAGGCCGTGGTGATCACCGCATGCAGTCCGGTCGTGATCGCTAAGCCAACGGTGCGGGCGCGTCCGCGCGCGCCGCGTGGTAGCTGGGCTGCGCGTTGAAGGACGGCCGCGCTCAGCAGCGCCAACGTGAGCTGCATGGTCGTCCACGCGATGGCGAGGCGAATCCAAAGCAGGTCGTCGCCGATCACGGCCTGAAACCATTGGGTGCTCGTTCCGCCGAACACGAGCGCCGCTGCGACATGCAAGACTCCGAAACCGCAGAGGAACGCCGTCCAGAACCCCAGCGGCCTCGGTCGGCTCATTCGGCCTCCGGGCGGAGCAGCGGAAAGAGAAGCACGTCGCGAATCGACGGTTGGTTGCACAGAAGCATGACGAGCCGATCGACGCCGAGCCCAAAGCCGGCGGCCGGGGGCATGCCGTGGGAGAGCGCACGAATGTAGTCGGCGTCGAAGTCCATCGCCTCGTCGTCTCCGCGCTCACGGTTGCGAAGCTGTGACTCGAACCGCTCGGCCTGGTCGTCCGAATCGTTGAGCTCGCTAAAGGCATTGCTCAGCTCGCGCCCGTCGATGAAGAGCTCGAAGCGGTCGACGTATGCGGGGTCGTCGTCGTTTCGCCGCGCTAGCGGAGAGACCTCCCAGGGGAACTCGGTGATGAAGACAGGGACCGACTGGGCGCCATCCGGAGTGCGGTACATCGCGGTCAGATCGGGCTCGGCCAGGAGCTCGAATACTGCGAACACCCGCTCGCCGTGTGTCTCGCACAAGGAGAGCTGCTTTTGTGCGGCGGCGTCGAGCTTCGTACCCATCGCAGCGCACGCCGTCGCGAACGCCTCCTCGTCGTTGATGGCGTCGCGCGAGAGTGCTTCGGTCCAGCGGGTTTTGGGAACCTCGCCCTGGCCGGCTCGCTCGAGGCGCTCCGCGATGGCGTCGCGCATGCGGACCCGCTTCCAATCGGCCTGAAGGTCGAACGTCCGGTCGCCGGTGAGCCCCGCAAACCGTGCGCGAACGTCGGCGTCGACCGCACGAAGCATGTCGATCACGAGATCCATCAGGTCCTCGTGGGTGGCGTACGCCATATAGAACTCGAGGATGGTGAACTCGGGGTTGTGCTTCGTGCTGATGCCCTCGTTGCGGAACGTTCGACCGATTTCGTACACGCGGTCGAAGCCCCCGACGAGCAGGCGCTTGAGATAGAGCTCGGGGGCGATGCGCAGGATGAGCTCCAGGTCGAGCGCGTTGTGGTGCGTATCAAACGGCTTGGCCGTCGCGCCGCCGCGGATGGCGTGGAGCAGGGGCGTTTCGACCTCGAGGAAACCGAGGGTGTCGAGAAAGCGCCGAAGCGACTGGACGATGAGGGTGCGCGCGCGGAAGACCTCCGCGACCGCCGGATTGGCAAAGAGGTCGACGTAGCGCTCCCGGTAGCGCTTCTCGACGTCCTTGAGGCCATGCCACTTGGCTGGAGGCGGCAAGAGGGCTTTGCCGAGATGCTCGTAGCGGCGCGCGCTCACCGCGAGCGCGCCGGTCTTGGTGCGGATGGCGGGACCTTCGACGAGCACGTGGTCGGCGAGGTCTAGGAGCTTGAGGACTGCCGCGTCGTGCTCGCTCAGGCTGTCCGGCCGGACGAGGGTTTGGGCATCGCCGTGGGGCGTGCGGATCACTAGAAAGGGGCCGCGCTTGGCCACCACACGACCGAAGAGCGGAACGTGAGGCGCGTTGTCGGTGAGATCGTCTTCGAGAGGCAGCTTGGCGCAGGCTTCCTCGTCGGCAGCGAGCTCGACCAGGCGGCGGCGCTCGTCCTCGAGCTCCGGGTTGGTGCGCCATGTGTTCGGGTACGGCAACACGCCCAATTCACGCAGGCGCTCCGCCTTGTTCAACCGTGTTTGTCGAAGCTCGTCTTCGGTGGCCACTTGCTATTCCTCTTGGGCGTCGCCCGCCTTCTTCTTTTTCTTCTCGGCGTTCATCAAAAGATAGGTTTCGATGAACTCGTCGAGGTCGCCGTCGAGCACGGCGTCCGCGTTGTTGATCTTGTGATCGGTGCGCTCGTCCTTGACCATCGTGTAGGGCTGCAGGGTGTACGTGCGGACCTGGGAGCCGAACGCGATGTCGGCGCGGTCGTTGAGGAACGCTTCTTCGAACGCCTGTTCCCGTTCCCGGCGAGCCTTCTCGAAGAGCAGCCCGCGCAACATCTTCAGCGCGGTGTCGCGGTTCTGGTGCTGCGAGCGCTCGGCCTCGCACCGGACGGTGAAGCCAGTGGGGACGTGCTTCATCCGGACGGCAGACTCGGTCCGGTTGACGTGCTGGCCGCCTGCGCCGCCGGAACGCATGGTGCTGACTTCGAGGTCCTCGTCCCGGATCTCGATCTCGCCCTCGGTGAGCTCGTCGCCGAGGTCGGGCACGACGCTGACCCCTGCGAAGGAGGTGTGACGTCGCTTGTTGGCGTCGAAGGGGCTGATCCGGATCAGCCGGTGCACCCCGTTCTCGGCGCGGAGATAGCCGTAGGCGTTCGCCCCGCGAGCCACGAAGGTGGCGTCTTTGATCCCGGCTTCGTCGCCCGGCTGCTTGCTGAGGAGCTCGGTCTTGAAGCCGCGGCGCTCACACCAGCGGAGGTACATACGCAAGAGGATGTCGGCCCAGTCCTGCGCCTCGGTCCCCCCGGCGCCCGGGTTGATGGTCACGATTGCATCCGTGTCGTCATCTGGGGTCAGCATCCGCTTGAGCTCGAGGCCGCGGACCTCGGCCTCGAGCGAAGGGAGCTGCTCGGCCACATCGGCCACCACCCCTTCATCCCCCTCGCTCGCCGCGAGCTCCAAAAGCTCGAGCAAATCCATGGCTTCGCCGTCTACTCTTTCGAATTCTTTGAGGGTTTCCTCGGAAGATGCGCGCTCGCGCATCATCTTCTGGGCCTTCTGCTGATCGTCCCAGAATCCCTCGGCCAGGCTCAGGTTGGTCAGCCGGTCGACATTGTGGCGAAGTCCATCGAGGTCAAAGATACCTCCCCAGCGCTTGCATGCGCTGTACGAGGTCTTGGAGTTGTTCGCGGCATTCCCCTGGTGTCATTACTCTGCGCGCGGACCTACCGCGCCGCCTCCCCCCTGTCAAAGGCAGCGTCAGCGTCAGCGCCAGTGCTCGCGGGAAGCCTTTTTCTCCTGCTCGAGCGATTTGGCTTGTGTTGGGGAGCCGTTTCCGCTTCACTTTCGCGCCATGCCCCATTGGAGAGGTTTCTGTATCGGTGTGCTCGCGATCGGGCTCTCGACGCTCAGCGCTTGCGACACGGCAAAGATCGCGGCGGATTCGACCGCGGCACTCTTCGGGCGCGCGGCCCCCGGGGTGGAGCAGCACTGGGATTACGACCTGGTCGGGAAGTCTTTTCCGGCTTCGATCATTCAGCTGGAAGGCCTGCTTCGGATCGTCCCGGACAACGAGGTGATCGGGTTGTCTCTGATCGGCGCGTACGTCGGGTACGGCACGGGATGGATCGAGGACGAGGTCGAGGTCGCCGACATCGAAGACGACTGGCAGCAAGCCGACCACCTGCGCCGCAGGGCCCTGGTCATGTACACGCGATCCTGGGACCTCGCGAAGCACTTCATGCGCAATCGGGACCCGGGTTTGGACGATGCGATCAAGGGTGGTGTCGACTCCCTCGAGGCCTGGGTCAACGCCGTGTTCCAAGAAAAAGCGGACGCGGCCATCCTGCTCTGGGCGGGCGCGTCTCTCGGCGCGCGAATCAACATGGGGATGGACGACATGGATACCGTCGCCGACCTCCCGCTCGCCAAAGTGTTCCTCAATCGCTCGGTCGAGCTCGACCCCGACTTCATGTTCATGATTGGGAAGATGACCATGGGCGTGCTTGCGGCCTCGGAGTTCCCGCCGGACATGGACCGCGCGAAGCTGATTCTCGACGACGTGCTCGAGAAGACCGAGCGCCGGAACCTCATGGTGCAGATGCAAATGGCGCGGCACTACGCGGTGGCCATGGGAGACCACAAGCTCTTCACGGAGCTCCTCCAAGAGGTGCTCGACGCCGGTGATGTGCTTCCCGAGGCGCGGCTGTCGAACACGATCGCTCGCCGCCGCGCAGAGCGCTACCTCGGGCAGATCGAGTTCTTCTTCAGCGACCTCAGCGAGTGATCACAGCGGGCCAGGTGCCATGCTCATCGTCCTGAACACGCTCGTCTCGGCGCTCATCATCGGCGTCGCTGCGTGGCTCTCACGGCGGTACCCGGTCAATGCTGGTTTCCTCATCGCGCTTCCTTTGGCGACGATCCTGGTGCTCCCGCTGGCGTATTTGCAGCACAGGGACCCGCATAGCGCCTTCCAAATGGCGCGCAGCATCTTGGTCGCGCTGCCGATTACGCTGCTGTTCTTCATCCCGTTTCTGATGCGCGACCGCTTCTCGTTTTGGGGTGCGTACGCGCTGGGATGCGCGTTGCTGCCCGTTGGCTATTTCGTGCACCGCGCCATCATGCGGGCGCTCGGCTGATCAGAGCGCGGCGCCGCCCTACAGCGAAGCGCCTCCGTGGACGTCGATGGTTTCACCTGTGAAGTAGTCACAGTCGAAGACGAACTTCACCGCGCGCCAGATGTCTTCGGGCTTTCCCATCCGACCAAGCGGGACCGAGGCGCGAATCATGTCGAGCGCTTTTTGGTTCATGCCCGCGGTCATCTTCGTTTCGGTGATGCCCGGGGCGACAGCAGCGACCCGAATGCCGTAGGGCGCGAACTCCTTCATCCAGGTGCGGGTGGTCGCAGCGAGGGCGGCTTTTGCGGCCACGTAGTTGGTTTGGCCGCGGTTGCCGTGGCGGGCGATCGAGGAGATGTTCACGATCACGCCAGGCTCTCCCTGCTCGATCATGTGGGCGACGACCTCCTGCAACATCAGGGCAGCGCCGGTGAGATTGACCGCGATCACCATGTCCCAGTCCTCTCGGGACATGCGTCGAATCTCGCCGGTCTTGCGGCTCTTGCCGACCCAAAGACCGTCTCGAATGATGCCGGCGTTGTTGATCAGGCCGTTGAGGCCGCCCATTTGGTCGGCGGCCCAGGGAACGAAGCTCGCAATCTCGTCCTGGTCGGCGACGTTGAGCTTTCGCCGGTGGATGCCATCGGGGAGGGCGTCGAGCCCTTCCTGATTGACGTCGCCGACGGCGACCTGAGCGCCTGCGGCCAGAAGTTGTTTGGCGAAGTGCTCTCCGAGTCCGGAGGCGCCGCCCGTGACGATGACTTTGAGTTGGTCGAGCTCCATAGAAGGGCTTCCTACCCGGTGAGGCGGCTGCGGCGCAAGCCGTTCGCGACTAGAACGTGCCGCCGAACGAAAGGCCGCCCCCTCGTTTCGAGAACGAGGGGGCGAGGCCCCAGTGGAACTCGTGCCCTGGCATCGGCATCTTCCGCTTGTTGTATTCCTTCCAAGACTTCTCGCTCGGGGTATCACGGAATGACGCGGCAAACGTGCCAATGCCTACGGCGAAGAAAAGACCGGCAACGATGTAGCCAGACACGCGGTCGGTCCGGCTCATACTGTCGGGAATCGGCGTGTACGCGAGGACCATGAGGCCGGCCAGCGCGTGGGTGAGGCCGTTCCACCGGAGCAGGAGGCGCTCTCCCTCACGAACCTCGTGCGAGGCCTGCAGCTCGCCTTCGAAGTGGGCCAACTCGATGTCGGTGATGCCGTCTTTGCGCGCCCGCTTCCACCGGTCGAGCCTGTGCCTCTCGTGCGAGATGCGAGTTGCCGCGTACACACCGGTGGTGAGGTCGGCCATGCCGAGCGTCATGAACATCACACCGAGGCCGCGCGAGTATTGGCTCTGCGGATCCTCCTCGATGAGCCGCCATGTGGCCATGCCGAGCATGACCATGCCCCCCGTGACGCCTAGGGCGGCAGCGAACTTCTGCTGGCTTATCGTCTCCTTCGTCGACCGCTGCAGCAGCTCGTCCAGGATGTCGGCGTTGTAGGCGAGCGCATCGCGGCCGAGGACATCCGGTTCCTCGGTGATCACTTCCGTTTCGACCGAGGCTTCGACCGGGCTTTCGACCGGGGTTTGGGCCTCCGCGGTCGCTGAGGACTCCCCGGCGGCGTCCTGTGCGCCCGCTGGCATGGCCGGCTCGATGGCGCAGAGCAGCGTGATTATCAGAAGCCAGTGGGAGATCGGTCGCATGGGCGTCGGCGGTGGATAGCAGTGTCGATGGGCGGTGGCCAATCAGGGCGTGTTACGACCTCGGAGGAACTGCGCATGGGCCCTGCTCAGTGACTCGTAGAAACGCTGAGGGGACGCTCGCTTGAGGCGCCACGCCAACCGACCGTCTCGCATGGGTTGTACATAGAGCTTGCCATCGCGGACTGAATCGATGGCGGATTTGGCGACGCCCGGGGCTTGCACATTGGAGCGTTCCATCCAGCGGATCACTTGTGCGTCCTCCTTCTTCGTGGTCGCACCTCGGATGCCGCCAATGAGGTTCGTCCGGAAGAAGGTCGGGCACAGCACTGCGACGTTGATGCCTCGGGTCCGGTACTCCGCGAACAAAGTTT
>Ga0316193_10000777_pt1 | contig 20506 bp, 15 predicted proteins | sample MerIslsedime2_MG_FD_207735 | JGI IMG/M metagenome (GOLD analysis project Ga0316193, IMG submission 207735) | Coastal sediment microbial communities from Maine, United States - Merrow Island sediment 2 | ecosystem: Environmental > Aquatic > Marine > Coastal > Sediment | place: USA: Maine... | reverse complement strand
GTACGAAGCATTCGCCGATACCGAGGTCGCGGCTCCGCTCCACGACACAAAGCTCGAGTGGATCATGCGGCACACCCAGGAAGCCGTCGTCGACGACCCCTTCATCTGCATTGCCGTTCGGGAACGCGTAGGACGCTGGCACTACATTCAGATCCACACCGAAGAGATGCAGTGCAGGGAACTCAGCGCCACGGAGTTCCTCGAGCTGAAAGAGCGATTGGCTGCGGACATCCCCCAAGGCGAGCGCTACGTGCTCGAGATCGACCTGTCGCCATTCGAGCGCCGATTCCCGAAGCTGAAGGACGCTCGGAGCATCGGTCGCGGCGTCGAGTTCCTGAACCGCCATTTGTCGGGTCGCCTGTTCGTCGATGGCGACCGCGGCGAGAAGTTACTCTTCGACTTCCTGCAGGTTCATCAGGTGCGCGGCCAACAGCTCATGCTGAACGGAACGCTCAAGGACGTCAGTGAGCTGAGGGATGCGCTCGAGAAGGCGATGGATGTGCTCGAAGGGCACGAGGAAGAAAGCGACGACATTCAACGCGAGCTTCGACGGCTCGGGTTCGAACCGGGGTGGGGCCGCACTCCGGCGCAGATTCGCGAGACGATGGAGCTGCTGCTGGACATCCTCGAGGCTCCATCCCCTAGGAATCTAGAGGCGTTCCTCGCCCGCATGCCGATGATCTTCTCGATCGCGATCCTGTCGCCGCACGGGTACTTCGGACAGTCCAACGTCCTCGGGAAACCGGATACCGGAGGGCAGATCGTCTATATCCTCGACCAGGTGCGCGCTCTCGAGCGAGAGATGCGTGAGTCGATTCGCGATCAAGGCCTCGACATCGAGCCACAGATCGTCGTCCTCACGCGCCTGATTCCAGAGGCGGACGGAACGACCTGCGACCAACGGCTCGAACCAATCCTCGGCACCGAGAACGCGCGGATCCTGCGAGTGCCTTTTCGTACCTACGACACCGGCGAGGTGATCCCCCAGTGGATCTCCCGATTCGAGGTCTGGCCTTATCTCGAGCGTTACGCGATCGACGCGGAGCACGAGCTTCTTGCAGAGCTCGGAGGCGTTCGCCCCGACATCGTCATTGGCAACTACTCGGACGGCAACCTGGTGGCGAGCGTGCTCGCACACCGACTCGGCGTCACGCAGTGCAACATCGCTCATGCGCTCGAAAAGACGAAGTACCTCCTGTCCGATCTTCACTGGCAGGATCACGAGGCCGAGCAGCACTTCGCCGCTCAGTTCACTGCCGACCTGATGTCTATGAACACCGCCGACTTCATCATCACCAGCACCTATCAGGAGATCGCCGGCACTGCCGAGAGCATTGGCCAGTACGAGAGCTACAGCTCATTCACGCTTCCAAAGCTTTACCGAGTGGTCTCCGGCATCAATTGCTTTGATCCAAAGTTCAACATCGTCTCGCCCGGCGCGGACCCGAGAGTCTTCTTCCCCTACTCGCAGGAGTCTCACCGGCCGGAGGAAATCCGGAGCGAGATTCGGGAAATGGTCTATGGCTCGCCTAGCTGCGCCTATCGCGGGCTTCTGAACAACCCCGACAAACCGATGCTCTTTTCGATGTCGCGTCTCGACCGCATCAAGAACATGGCCGGTCTGGTCGAATGGTACGGGCAGAACGAAGAACTGCGAGAGGTCGCGAATCTGGTCATCGTGGGCGGAAGGCTTCGCGTCGAGGAGTCGAACGACCGGGACGAGCGCGAACAAATCGAGCGCACCCATGAGCTCTTCGACCGCTACAATCTCGAGGGGGATGTCCGCTGGATCGAGATGCAAACCGACAAAACGAAGGTCGGCGAGTTCTACCGTTTCGTCGCGGACCATCGAGGGGCGTTCGTGCAGCCTGCGCTTTTCGAGGCGTTCGGCCTGACGGTCGTCGAGTCGATGAGCAGCGGCCTTCCGACGTTCGCGACTCGCTACGGTGGCCCGCTCGAAATCATCGAGGATGGCAAGTCCGGTTTCCACATCGATCCGACGCAAGGGGCCGATACGACGCGAAAGATGCTGGAGTTTTTCCGCGCCAGTCAGGCGGACCCCGAGGTCTGGAACGCAGTCTCGCAGGGCGGGATCACACGCGTGGAGGAGCGCTACAACTGGCCGCTCTACGCGTCGACGCTCCTCAAGCTCTCACGGATCTACGGCTTCTGGCGTTACATCTCGTCGCTCGAGCGAGACGAGACGCGGAGATACCTAGAGATGTTCTATGGCTTGTTGCTGCGTCCGCTTTCGAAGAAGGTCCTCGACGCGCACGACCACTAGACCTCAAAGCACGACTACCACAGGCGGCTTGGAGCGAGGGGACAAGGTTCCCTCCTCCGCCGCCAGCCGAACCTCCACCTCGCCGTCGCACGTCACCGCCTCGTATGTGCTGAGGCGATACTCGCCGTTGCGGTAGCCGAACCCTTCACCCGCGTCGTCGTACACTCGACCCATCGCCCGTCCCGTGTCGTCGAGCGCAACGAGCAGGGTCAGCGGCTCTTGAAACGCCTCCTCGACGGTCTCACCACCCGGTCCAAGGGGCACGATGGCCCCGGGGCGAAGCCGCAGGACGGGGTGCGCGGGCGTCTCGAAGGGGTCTTCGCCGACAAGCGAGAAACTCGGCCAGGTGCCGAGCGGCATGGCGAACTCGTGCCCCCCGCTCCGTTCGAGCAAGGGCTCGACCAGCACGTCGGCTCCAAGCAGAAATGAATGGTCCTCCTCGCGCAATCGCGGGTCGCTCGGGTCGGCGAAGAACATCGGTCGGACCACGGGCAGGCCCGTCGTCGCCGCCTCGTAGAAGAGGGTGTAGAGATACGGAAGGAGCCGGTAGCGCCGGAGCAGGGCAGTCCGAGCAATCGCTTCGACCTCCGGACCGAACGACCAGGGCTCCTGATCCCCGTGGAGCGAGTTGTGGGTTCGGCAAAACGGAAGGAACGCTCCCATCGCGATCCAGCGCGCGAAGAGCTCCGGCGTCGGAGTCCCCGCGAAGCCCCCGATGTCCGGCCCGCTGTTGGGCTGCCCCGAGAGGCCCAGGTTCAGCACCATGGGGACCGACCATTGGAGGTGCGCCCAGTCCGCCACATTGTCCCCGGTCCAGGTCGCCGCGTAGCGTTGCCCACCGAGATAAGTCGAGCGCGTCAGCACGAACGGACGTCGCTCGGGGCGAGCTTCAAGCATCGCGTTCCGTGTGGCTTCGGACATCAACATGCCGTAAACATTGTGGTATTGGGCATGGCTTCCCGGCGCGATGTCGCCTCCTCCCCGGTGCTCGAGGGAGTCCGGAAGCTCGGCACCGTGCGGCAGGATCGGCGATGGCTCGTTGAGGTCCACCCAGATGCCGTCCATCCCGTGGCCAAGAAACTCGACACTGAGGTCCTTCCACCAGCGGCGCGTTTCGGGCCGGGTGAAGTCCGGGAAGGCCGCATCGCCGGGCCACGTCCACTCGCGATGCTCGCGACCGTTCGCATCCGTGACGAAGTGCCCGCCCGCCACGCCTTGCTCATAGACCGAGTACCCGGGTTCCGTCTTGACGGCCGGATCGAGGATCCAAACCGAGCGAAATCCGCGCCCATGAAGGTAGGCGTTGGTCGCTGAGGGATCGGGAAAGCCCTCCGGGTCGAACGTGAACACCTTGTACGCATCCATGTAGTGGATATCGACCCAGATGACGTCGCATGGGATCTTCCGTGAGCGAAACTCGTCGGCGATCTCACGGACGCGCGCATCGGGATAGTAGGAGAAACGGCACTGGTGATAGCCGAGCGTCCAGCGTGGAGGAAGCTCTATCCTCCCGGTGAGCTCCGCCAAGCGCCGAAGAACCGTCTGTGGGCCCTCGCCCTCGATGACGATCACGGGGAAGGGCGCCTCGCTGCTGAGACGAATGCCTTGGCGGAGGTCGATTTCGAGTCGATAGGTCGTGTCTGCGAGAATGCCGAAGGCCGTTCCATCGGCGCGCAGCGCAAGCACCCATGGATGTGCCTGATACAAGCCCTTCGAGCGCTCGTCGTAGTTCGGAACCGGGGTGCCGTCCTCCTCGATTCGAAACGGCTGCTTGGCCCAGGCTTCGGTCACGAAACCATTGCGGAGCAAAGGACCCGCTACCTCGCCGGTGCCGTAGAGGCTCGTTCCCGGGCCAATGCGCCAGGACGCCACCCAGCGCCCATCAAGGTGGCGAAACTGCGGTGCAGATGTCCAAGCCGGCGGAACCGGCCCGAGCGGCAACCAGGGTCTGTCGAGGGCGAACGAGCGAGGAAGGGCGGCTGGGTCGATCTCCGCAGGAGTGAACCGCGCAATGCCGTCCGCGAGAAGGCCAGGGGCCTGCGGTGTCACGGGCATCCACCGATGCAGATCCGAAACGCCGCCTCACAGGCCATCACGCAGTCCTTGTCCTTCATCACGCAATGGCTGTTGCACTCGGCCCAATGCTCGTTGCAGAGGGGCGTGCAGGCCGAGGTCGGGTACTCGGCGGGCGGCGAACGCGGATACTGGTGCTCGAAGGTGGCCGGCGGAGTCAATTTCGGGTCCGGAAGCGGTCTCGTCGCGCCATCGATCGAGAGCTGGTCGAGCCGCATCTGCGCATAGCGGACACGCTCCGGCGGATAGTCTTCAACCCGCTCGTCGAGCCAGGAGCTCCAGCATTGCCGTCGCTGTTCGATGCTGACGGCGGGATCGTAGTCGGCTCCGTAACACTGCTCGTAGCGCTCCGTGCTTCTTTGGGCTTGTTTAAGGCTCGGTCCGCATGCAATTGAAACGAACAGGCACGATACGAGGACCGAGCGGAACATGAATGCGCAAGGTAACACCGGCGACGCGAGCCACCAAGGGCAGCCAGCTGGCTGGGGAACGTTTGAGGCGGAAGGCCTCGGGACCCTCTGGCTCGCTTGGAGCGACCAAGGGCTGCGACGTCTGTCCTTCGAAAGGTTCGACGACATCGTGGCCGACCCGGCGCCGGTTCCGAGCGTCTACTCGGAGCCACTCGCCCGCTATTTTGGGGGCGCACCCGAAGACTTCGAGGCCGTGCCGCTCGACCTTCTTGGCACCGAGTTCCAAGCTCGGGTGTGGGCGGCACTGCGGCGCATTCCCTGGGGACAAGTCCGCACGTATGGCGGCATCGCACAAGAGATCCACTCCCCCCGAGCGATGCGCGCGGTCGGCCAAGCCAACCACGTGAACCCCGTTCCGATCATCGTTCCATGCCACCGGGTCGTCGAGGCCGGCCATCACCTGGGTGGGTACGGCGGCGGCGTGGAACGCAAGCGACTCCTCCTGGAGCTCGAAGGCGTGCTCTTGCACGAAGGCGTGGTTCAACCAGGGCAGATGGAGCTGTTCTAGACTATCCCAGGTAGCGGGCCGCCATCAGGCAGACCACGACGACCATCCCGGCAACGAGGCTCGTACGGTCCTTGACTGCGAAGAGCACTGGGTCGTCGTTCATCTGACCGCGAGCCGCCAAAAACCAGATTCGCATCACCCAGTACACCAGCACGAGGCAGATTCCCCAGAGGACCTGGTAGCGCGGGTAGTAGTCGATGATCGCCGGCGTATTGATGTATAGGGCAAAGACAAGGACCGCGAGAAAGCCAGATGAGAGCCCTGCCGCAACGATGATCGGGATGTCCGCCGGGACATAGTTGCGGCCCTTGATGCCGAGCTGCCCGCCGGCCTTGATCTGAATCAGTTCCGAGTAGCGCTTCACGAATGCGAGGCTCGTGAAGAAGAAGATCGAGAACGCCAATAGCCATTCCGACAGGGGAATAGCCGCCGCAACGCCTCCTGCCATCACGCGGTACGTGAACAGCGAGGCCAGGGTGAGCACGTCGATGATCATCTTCTGCTTGAGCCCGAACGTGTACGCGGTCGTGAGCGCCACGTAGCCGAGCACGACGAACACGAACTTGGGATTCACGAACGCCACCGCGAGCACCATCGACACGGCGAACGAGGACGCCGACAGCGCGATCCCCTCGGGGATCGACAGCGTGCCAGCCGCTAGCGGACGGTCGCGCTTGCTTCGATGCTGCCGATCGGACGGCAGATCAACCAGGTCGTTCAGAACGTAGATGGAAGATGCCGCGAAGCTGAACGAAAAGAACGCCATGAGCACGGTCAGCACGAGCTGCAGGTCGCCGTACTGATGGGCAAAGTAGAGCGGCACAAACAGCAAAACGTTCTTGGCCCATTGGTGCGGGCGGAGCTCCTTGATCGCGGCGCGCAGCTTGTTCGGGCGCGTCACGAGAAGCCGCGACTCGGGGACAGCCCCCTCGGCTCGCCGCTGGGTCCCCCTGCTCGGCGCGACCATCAGCGCTTGTCCTGCCGCACGCCATACCGGCAGGTCCGCCGACGAGTCACCCACGTACTCGAAGCCGCCGACGCCGTATCTCTCCACGAGGAAGTCGGCCTTCCGCTGAGCCTTGAGGTTCACATCGCTCGTGGTGCCAATGGCTTCGTCGATGAGGTCGACATGGGCGCCGACTGCATCCGCCGTGCTCTGGTCGGACGCGGTGATCAAAACGATGGGACGACCCGCCGCGCGCGCCCGACGCATTTCGCTCAGCACTTCCTCGCGGTACGGGAGGGTCCGCGCGTCGACACGGGTGTTCTTGGCGATGTAGCGCTTGAGAGCAGGGCGGCCGCCGAAAAGGGCGGCGAACACGGAGAAGATCCGCCATGGCGCCGCCTTCAGCACCTCGAGCAGCCCCTCGAGCGTCGTGTCGGTCGCGACCAGCGTGCCATCGAGGTCGACGCAAAGCGGCTTCGTCGCGGTAGAGCTTGCTTGCATGGGCGTGGTGCTCAATGGTTGCCTCCTCAAAGACTACGGAGCGCCGCCTCCAGACGCTCGCGTCTCTCTCTTAGCAGTCCAGCATCGGTCTTGGATTTCTCGACGACGGCATCCGGCGCTCGCTCGAGGAAGCTCGGGTTCGCTAGCTTCTTCTCCACCGCCACGAGCTCTTTGTCGAGCTTCTTCAGGTCCCGCTGCAAGCGATCGCGCTCTTTTTCGGTGTCGATGACGTCCGGCACTGCGGCGCGAACCCCCGGGGTCACGAAGACGGCCGCGTTCTTGAAGTGCTTGGCGGGCTCGTCGAGCTTGGCCGCGTCCGCCTCGAATCGAAGCTCGCAACGCGCGAGGCTCTCGATGGTCGAGCGTTCCGCATCGAGCACCGCGCGGATCGCAGGGTCGGAGGTGTGCCAGTGCACTGACATCGGGTGGCTCTTCGGGACGTCGTGCTCTGCCCGAATGGTCCGGGCGCTTCCGACAAAGGCTTGCATGATTTCGAAATCCCGCTCGGCGTCGCGATCGAGCTTTGCGTCGACCAGCGCCGAGGGGAAGCGGCTAATCATGATGCTCGGCGGCGCCCCCTCCCACTTGGGTACTCGCTGCCAAATCTCTTCCGTGATGTGGGGCATCATCGGGTGGAGCGCACGAAGGACCGTCTCGAGGACGTGGACCAACGTGGCCTCCGTCTCGGCGACCAGCGCCTCATCGCCGCTGTCGAGAGCCGGCTTGCTCACCTCGAGATACCAATCGCAGAACTCGCCCCACAGGAAGTGATAAAGCGCGCCAGAGGCTTCATCGAGACGGTACGCGTCGAGGCCCGTCGAGGCGACGTCGAGCGCTTGATAGAGACGCGAGAGCACCCAGCGGTTCGCAAGCGCTTCGGGACGCGGACACTCCTGCGATGCGCGTGCTGGCGACTGGTCGAGCCGCATGAACGCATAGCGTGAAGCGTTCCAAAGCTTGTTGGCGAAGTTTCGATAGCCCTCTATACGCTTCATCGAAAGCGCGATGCGGCGCGACTGCGGCGAATAGCTCAGCAGGGTCATCCTCAACGCGTCGGCCCCGTAGGCGGCGAAGCCGTCCGGGTAGGTCGCCTTCAAGTACTTCAGGCCGCTCTTCTTCGCGCCCGCCTTCTCGGCCTTGGCAAGGAGCTCCTCGCCCGTCGCCCCGTAGATGACATCGAGCGGGTCGACGACGTTGCCCTTCACCTTGCTCATCTTCTCGCCACGCTCGTCCGTGACGAGCCCAGCGAGGAGTACGCGCGTGAAGGGAACCTCCCCCATGAAGTGCAGACCCATCATGATCATGCGGGCCACCCAGAAGAACAGGATGTCGTAGCCCGTTTCCATGTCCTGTGTCGGGTAGAAACGCTCGAGGGCCAAGGTCTTGTCGGGCCAACCAAGCGTCGAGAACGGCCACAGCCCGGAGCTGAACCAAGTGTCGAGCACGTCGTCGTCCTGCCGGATGTTCGCGCCACCGCAGCCACTACATGTGCTCGCGTCCTCCCGTGACACCGTGACGTGCTCGCAATCATCGCAGTACCAGGCAGGGATCGGGTGGCCCCACCAAAGCTGACGCGAAATGCACCAGTCCTGGATGTTGCGCAGCCAGTGGAAGTAGGTCTTGGTCCACTCGACGGGTAGAATCTGAATCGTGCCGTCTTCGACCGCCTTGATCGCAGGCGCGGCGAGTGGCTCCATCTTCACGAACCACTGCGTCGAGATCATGGGCTCGACTACGGTCCCGGAGCGCTGGGAACGCGGCAGCGTCATGATGTGCTTCTTCTTGCCGCGGGCGAGGCCGCGGTTTCCAAGCTCGATCTCCACGGCCTGCCGCGCCTCGAACCGCTCGAGCCCTTGGAACGGGCCGGCGTTTTCGTTGAGCGTGCCGTCGAAGTTGAGGATGTTGATCTCTTCGAGTCCGTGCCGTTTCCCGGTCGCGAAGTCGTTTGGGTCGTGCGCGGGCGTGACTTTCACGACGCCGGTCCCGAACTCCGGATCGACCAGCTCCGGATCCAGGATCACCGGAATCAAACGGTCGACGAATGGATGGCGAACGAACTTGCCGTGAAGGTGCCGGTAACGCTCGTCGTTCGGATGAATGGCGACTGCCGTATCGCCGAGCATCGTCTCGGGACGCGTGGTCGAGACGACGACCTCGCCATCTCCGTCCGCCAGCGGGTATGCGAAATCGAACATAGCGCCTTCGACGTTTTCCTCTTGCTCGACCTCGAGGTCGGACAGGACGGTCTGCGACTCGACGTCCCAGTTCACCAGGCGGGTGTCTCGGTAGACGAGCCCCTCTTCGTAGAGTCGCACGAAGGCCTCCCGAACGGCGCGCACCATGTCGGGATCCATAGTGAACTTGGTGCGCGGCCAGTCGCACGAAGCGCCCATTTTGCGAAGCTGCTGAAGAATCCGGCCGCCCGACTCCTCTTTCCACTCCCAGACCCGCTCGATGAACTTCTCGCGGCCGAGGTCCTGGCGGGTCAGCCCCTCTTTCTTGAGCTGGCGCTCCACCACCACCTGCGTTGCGATGCCGGCGTGGTCGATGCCTGGAACCCAGAGGGTGTTGAAGCCCTGCATTCGCTTGTAGCGGCAGAGGACGTCCTCGAAGGTCGTCCGGCAAGCATGCCCCATGTGCAGCGAGCCGGTGACGTTGGGAGGAGGAATCGCCAGCGTGTACGTGGGTCGATGGTCGTCCGGGTCCTCGGAGGCCGAAAACAGGCCGGAGGTCTCCCAGAAGTCGTACCAGCGCGACTCCGCTTCACTCGGCGAGTACTGCTTGGGCATCTCGTCGGAATGTCCGCTCATCCGACCGACCGTGTGCGGTGAAATGGCGAGGCAGTCAAGCCTCAGTCACCGACGAGACGGTGCAATTCCTCACGGATCATTGCCTCTGCGAGCTCGGGCACGACCTCCCAGACCACACGCTCGACGACCTCCGCGGAGAGCGTGAGCACGCCCTCCACCTGTGCGGGTGTGAGGCCCAAGGTCTCGAGCCGCTCGACGACAGACGCGGAAAGCGCCTTGCCGACGGCCGCGGAGGTTTGGGACGGAACTGGAGCTGAGGACATCGGACGCCGATCGGGCGCGGATGCCGGCGGAATCGAGGAGACCGCAGCGGAGCCGGTCGCAGCGACCGGAGCGCCCGTGAGAGGCGTGCGGCGAACCGGCGCCGGCGACATGGGACGAGACGAGGCTCCTCCCACCGGGAGCGGCGGCGGCGTTGGCCGATAGGACGGCTGGGAAATCGGCCTCGGCGGGGTTGTCGCGGGGCGCGCCACCGGGATCGAGGGGGCGTCGTAGAGCGCCTCCGCCTGACCGGCGAGGTTGGTCGCCTTGTCGATCGCGGCTTGCGTGTCGAACGGCTTCAAGATGTGATCGTCGGCGCCGACTTCGGCCGCTCGCGCCTCGTCGAGCGGGCGATGTTGACTGGCCATCAGCACGACAGCCGTGCCGGCGAGCTGAGGGTCGCCCTTGATGCGGCGAGTCACCTCGTAGCCGTCGAGTCCGGGCAGAGACGCGTCGATAAACGCGACGTCGGGACCGAAGTCTCGACCCTGCTGAAGCGCAAGCTCGCCGCTCTCGACGGCCAGCAGCTCAGCATCTTCCCCCGCAAATGTCATCTGCATGACCCTGCGCATGGTCACGCTGTCTTCGACGATTAGAATCCTCATCGACATCAAGCCCCGTTCACCTAGATGTACGCTCGCTGACATACGCGATCGAGGGCTAGCCGGTCAAGAAGCAGCCGGGCCGGTTTGACGTGTTCCAGGAGCAAAAGTAGGGAACGCCGATGCCGGATTCCGACCGGAGGAGGCTCTATCGTGAGGAGGCGCCGAGGGCGCCCGAGGGGGAGTTCTCCCTCGGCTCACTCGTCAAGGGCACCGGCCCGATCGAGCTAGACATCGGTTTTGGAAGGGGTTTGTCGCTTTTTGAGCGGGCTGAGGCGGCCCCGGGAAGCCGAATCATCGGCATCGAGGTGAAGACCAAGCTCGCCTACCAGGTCGATGAGCGGCTCCGGAAGCGACAGGTCCAGAATGTGTCGGTCTTGTGCGGAGATGCGCGAGAAATCTTGAAACGAGCGCAAGCAAGCAGATCGGTTCGGCGGGTTTCGCTCCACTTCCCCGACCCCTGGTGGAAGAAGCGCCACGACAAGCGCCGAGTCATCGGCGAGGCGCTTCTGACCGAGCTCCAGCGGCTCATGGAGCCCGGCGGCGAATTGTTCATCCAAACGGACGTGGAGCACCGCGCCGAGCAGTACCTGGCCCAGATCCGCGAGCGGCCTGCGTTCAAGCTCATCTCCGAGACGGGATATGTCGACGAGAATCCGTTCGACGCGCGCTCGAACCGGGAGAGGCGCGCCATCGCGGACGGCCTCCCGGTGTGGCGAATCGTGGCGGTCCGAAGCTAGTCGACGAGGGCAAGGGCGGCGCAGGCACGCTCGGTACGCTCGAGCAGGGCAGCCTGGCGCTCGTCGAGGGACTGGTCCGGCGCGTAGCCCGGGATGAAGTAGCCGAGGTCGTCGACGATGTCGTAGAGTTCTTCGCCGCGCTCGAGCAGCCTGCAATTGCGGCGTTGTAGGGCGTCGACCAGGCGCGGGAGCGCCGCGACCGTGTGAGGCTTGGTGTCGTGCATCAGCACGATACCGCCCCGGTCGCCGGTGTCGCGCTCGCGGCGATCGAGCACGTGGAAGAACATCTGGACGACTTCATCCGGCGTGCGTGCTTCGAGGTCTGCTGGGTAAATGCCCCACATCACACTGGTATATCCATGCTCCCCGAGGATTTGCTCAACCCGTTTCGAGAGCGCACCGCCTGGCGGCCGAATCAGGCGCGGGTAGCTGCCGATGGTCCAGGCGATCTTCCGTGCACTACGGCTGAGCTCCGCATCGATCTCCTCGTTGCGGAGCAGCGGAAGCTGCCGATGGGTCTCGGTGTGGTTTCCGACCATGTGACCGCGGCGCACCATTTCTCGCACGATCTCGGCATGCTCGCGTTCCCACGGATTGCCATTGCCAAAGCTCTCGCTCGTGACGAAGAACACAGCCTTGATTCCGAGCTCGTCGAGGAGGTCGAGAAGCCGCGGTGTGGTCCGCTTCGACGGACCGTCGTCGAACGTGAAGAGGAGCATCCGGTGCTTGCTGCCGCCTTGCAGCGTCAATCCACTAGGGAAGCGGTACCCGGTCGCGTCTCGCTGACTAACCATCCCCACCTGCCGCATCAGCTCGGGCCCGGGCTCCCCATGAACCGGTTCGCGGATCGGCGCGGGTTCGGACCGCAGGGCGACGAGGGCGTCCGCGGGAGCGCCTGTGCTGATCTCCGACGCGCGAACGAACGAGCCGCCTCCGACGATCGCCAAGGTGCAGCAAACGAGCCGAAGCTTCCATGAGATCCACGGCATGACAGGGAGGATCGTAGGGAAGCGGACGCCGCCAAGGCGAGAAACCCGCAGCACCTGCACAGGTCTCCAGTTGCAACGGGCGATCGCATCGGGTACGCCCGTCGGCCAAATGGGCGAAGCGTGATTGAAGTTCAGGGGTTGAGTCGGCGGTACGGGAGCCGTCTGGCGGTCGACGACGTTTCGTTCCGCGTGGAACCGGGACAAATCGTCGGATTCCTCGGTCCGAATGGCGCCGGGAAGACGACGACGCTTCGCATGGTGACGGGCTACCTCGCACCCACCTCGGGCGAGATTCGTATCGACGGGATCGATGCGCTGACGAACTCGATGCAGGCGCGTGACCGGCTCGGCTACATGCCGGAGGGCGTTCCCCTCTACAAAGAGATGCGAGTCGTCGAGTACCTCCGCCATCGTGGAGCGCTGAAGAACGTCACGGATGTGTCCGAGGCCGTCGACCGCGCCCTCGATCTCGCTGGGGTCGCCGACGCGAAGCGGCGGATCATCGCTCAACTCTCGAAGGGCTATCGACAAAGGGTGGGACTCGCGGAAGCCTTGCTCGCCGATCCGCCCATCTTGATACTCGACGAGCCCACGTCGGGCCTCGACCCGAACCAGGTCCGACACTTCCGCGACTTGATCCGGAACTTCGCCGGCCAAAAGACCGTGCTCCTTTCGACGCACATCCTCTCCGAAGTCGAGGCGGTGTGCGATCGCGTGATCATCATTCGGGAAGGCAAGAAGGTGGCGGACCTCGTCCCCGCCGATTCCGAGACCAGCCTCGAGGACGTGTTCGCCGAGCTGACCGCAGCTGAGTCGACGGAGGTCGTCTCGTGAAAAGCGCCTGGGTCATCTTCCGACGGGAGCTCGGCTCCTTCTTCGTGTCGCCACTGGCCTATGTCGTGCTCACCGCGTGGCTCGTATGGAATGGAGTGGTGTTTTGGGTACTCACCGAGTTCTACGCCCGGAACGCCGTCGCATCGGGGGCCGCAAGCCCGCTGTCCGCGTTCTTTGGCGGGAGCTCGCTTTTCTTCATTCCGATTCTCGTGTTCGTGCCGATTCTGACGATGCGGCTCGTCGCAGGGGAAAAGCAGGCAGGCACCATCGAGCCGCTGATGACCGCACCGGTTTCCGAGGCCGCAATCATCGTCGGCAAGTACTGCGCAGCCCTGGTGATGTGGAGCGCGCTTTGGCTCCCGACCGTGATCTACGCGTACATCATGAGTCAGCATGGAAGTGTCGACTGGGGTGCAGTGCGCTCGAGCTACTTCGGCATCCTGATGCTCGGGGCCTACTTCATGGCGGTGGGGCTCCTGATGAGCACCGTCGCCCCGAATCAAATCATCGCAGCAGTGCTCGCCTTCGTCGCGCTCGGCGTCCTCTTCACCGTCGGCATCGGCGAGTTCGTGTTTGACGGCGCCGTCCGTGAGGTCTGCTCGTACGTGAGCATGTGGGGCCATATGCAGAGCTTCGCCAAAGGGGTCGTCGACACCCGGCATCTGGTGTTCGACCTTTCTGTGACGGCGCTGGCCGTGGGACTGAGCATCGCGGTGCTCCAGTCGAGGAGGCATCTGTGAGCGCGCAGTCTCGCACCCGGCTGAACCTCGCACTGACCGCCGTACTCGGGCTCGTGGTCGTGGTCCTCGTCAACTACCTGTCGTCGCGACACTACAAGCGTTGGGACTTGACGAGCGCAGGCCTGTTCACGCTGTCGGACCGGAGCCAACAAGTGATCCGCGAGCTCGACGCCGACGTCCAGGTCTATGTCTTCTTAGGGCGAGACGAACAAGACTTTGCCGACGTCGAGACCTTGCTAGAAGAGTACGTCGCGGTGACGGATCGGATCACGGTCGAGTGGGTCGACCCGGACCGTGACCGGACGCGATATCAGGCGCTTGCGGACAAGTTCGGCATCGACAGCTGGCTCGCCGGCGACGTGACCCTCTCGCAGGTTCCGGTCGTGGTGACGAGCGGCGACCGGAAGTGGAAGGTCGAACGGCATCAACTCATCGTGGAGGACTTCGACAGTTTCGAAGATGCCGATGGACACAAGTTGGATCTGCAATCCGAGCGCGCACTCACCGGCGCAATCCTCGAAGTCACGACGGGCACACCGACGAAGGTCTGCCTCGCGTCGGGCCACGGTGAATGGGAGACGGGCGCTTATGGCGACCGGAGCTTCGACGCTGTTGCTCGCGAGTTCGAATGGGAGAAAATCGAGGTCGCCAGCTTCGAGCTCCGCAAAGACGACGTTCCCGAATCATGCGACGCATTATTCGTGGTGAGCCCGCAGCGCCTGTTTTCCGAGGACGAGGTGGCGATCGTCGATCGATACCTCAGCTCGGGTGGCAACGTGCTGCTCGCCTTCGACCCGGTGCTCAAGAACGAGGCGCTGGCCCCCACCGGCTTCGAGACCTCCCTCGAGGCCCGCGGCATTGTCCTTGGGCAGGACCTCGTCATCGAGAACGACACAGCGCAACAGCTTCCCGGCAATCCAGGCGACCTCTTTCTGGCGACGAACCTCGGTACGCACCGCCTGGTCGAGGGCATCGCGAAGCGCGGAGGTGGTTTTCTGATCGCCGTGGCCCGCTCGGTCGACGTCGCGGATGGCAGCGACACAGAAGTGGTGTTCCGCACCAGTGCGCAAGCGGTGGCCGAGTCGGACCTCGAGCGCGCGATGAACCCCGAGAAGAAGGGCGAGCCCACGCCTCGAGGCGCAGTTCCGCTGGCGGCGGTCTGGGAGTACGTGCCGCCGCTCGGCGAAGACCTGAAGCCCGTCGAGAGTGAAGGGCCAGAGCCAGGGCGCCTCCTCGTCGTCGGGGACAGCGATTGGATGAGCTCCGAGTTGCTGGAGAACCCGCAACTCTCCAACATCGATCTCCTCTCCTCCACGGCGGGCTGGCTGACTCAGCGCGAGGCACTCATCAACATCGCCCCTCGGAAGACCAAGGCGCAGGCGGTCATCATGAGCGATGCCGACCTGCAGAACCTTCTGTTCCGGGTCGTACTCTTGCTTCCGCTCGCCGCGTTCATCGCCGGGTTCGGCGTCTGGTGGTCGAGGCGATCATGAGCGCACGGGCACCGATCATCTTGTTCGTCGTGGCCGCGATGCTGCTCGGCTACATCCTCGCGTTCGAACGTGGAAGGCCGAGCCGAACCGAGGTCGAGTCACGCTCGGGCCTCCTCGTCGAGGGTCTGATCCGCGACCGCATCACGCGCATTCGCATCGCTTCGGGCGATTCTCGCGCGGTGCTTCGACGTGAGGGCGAGGGATTCGACGAGACCTGGACCGTCGAGGAACCCCAGCAAGGTCCTGCGGACCCGGAACAGATCGAGGACTACATCCGAAACTGGGAGTTCGCCGTCCCCGTTCGGACTTTGGAAGCTCCGAGCGAGGAAGACCTCCGGCAATTCGGCGCGGACTCCCCCAAGGGCGAGGTCACGTTCGAAATGGACCGGGCGAAAGTTCGCATCACGCTCGCCTCGGGCACTCCAGTGGACGGTGGGGGCTACGCGTGGATCGACGATGAACAGGCGATCGTGGTCGTCGGACAAGATGTGGTCGAGCTGTTCGAGCGCACCTGGGATAGCTTTGCTATCAAAGACGACGCCGGAGCACCGCTCCTCGAAGACCTGACCGTACCCGACCCAGAGTGAGCGCGACGGCCGCGCGTTCTTACTGAGCAGCCTTCGCGAGCGTGTCGTGAGACACGTACTCGACCAGCCCGTTGCTCGTATTGAAGCCACCCGAGGAGATGAGCGTGAAATGGCCTTTCACGCGCACCTTGTTTCCTAGCGCGAGGTCGCGCGGAACGGTTACGCCACCTGAGATGGTCGTCGTCTTTCGACCGCGACGAGCGCGCTCGAGCTGCTCTCGATTGTCTGCGTAGCCAACGACGATGAGTTGCTCAGCCCGGTCCGCCTGGTCAGCCGTGTCGGCGATGAACATGTGCGGGGCCGCAGCCTTTGGGCACTCATCCTTTTTCTTCTTCTTGCAAATCGGCGGCTCGTAGATGTCGACCACGTAGCCGGTGACGCTCAGGTCCGAGTCGAGGACCTTCATCAGTCGCGTTCGGAGTCCGTATACGCTGTACGACTCATCCTCGTAGGTGGTCGGAAACGGAGGTGGCGGAAGCGTCGGAACCTCAGGCAGGTTCGGCACGATTTCAGGCAGCTGTTCCGCTTCGGCTTCAGGTTCCGCGGCAGAAGTGACTTGTTCGCAGCCGGCACTCAACAGCACCCCTGCGAAGATCAGGCCTAGTAGACGAGCTCCCATGATTCCCCCTGTGGTCTTCAACCTAACATGGCGATTCGGCCACCTACAAAACTAGGGGGGCGCTGCGGTACAGATCTCGGAATCGGGGAGGGGCGCGTCTAGCGCCATTTGCAGCGTGGGCGGAACCTCAGGCGTCGCCCGGAGCTGCTCGATGACCGAGTTCGCTTCGGGCGTGGAGAGGTGTCTGAGTGCCTCGATAGCCCGTGCGGCGTTGTTGAGATCATCCGTCAGTGCGTTGCTGGGGGCGGCCCGCAGGACGACCCGGAACAGGGACTCGGCAGCGTCGGTACGACAATGTGCGACGACGTACTCGATGGCCGCAGCAGTGACCTCGGGCCATTCGTTGCTGGCGCGCAGCCGTGCGTGAATCCGGTCCCAGCCTTCGTCGTGGGGCAAGGGAATCAGTACCTCGATCGCAGCGGCACGCACCATCGACATCGAGTCGTTGACCGCCGCGATGACCACGGGTAGCGCTTCGCCCTCGCTTCGCAGGCTCGTCACCGCCGAAGCTCGCACCATCGGCCAAACGTCTTTGCGGGCCAATGTAGCTCGCTCGATCATCGACTCTGCATCGCCGGAGAGCGCGCGTGCCGCGTGCATTCGAACGCGTGGATACGGGTCCGCCAGCGCAGGACGTGCTTGGTCGCGAAATCCACGAGCGGTCGCGGCATCGACGGCGGCAGCACGAAGCATCCAGGGGTCGGGACGCTCGAGTTGACTCTGGACCCAGGCATCAATGGATTCGTTCGGGCCAGCCGCGCCGGCGCTCGCAAGAAGACGCCACGCCGTAGCGAATTCGTCGGCACTGGAAAGAGCATGAGCGACGAAGGAGGTGAGCACCGTTTGCAGACCGCTCACGCCTACCAGCCCCAGGGCTGCGCTCGCGACGGCCGGCGGTGGCGGCGAGCTCGCAAGCCAAGACGATAAGGGAGCCTCCGGCCGGCCGGCGCGCTGCACGGCGATCGTGAGCCCGTCCCGAAGCCCGCGACGCTCGGGGCCTCCTTCCTCGCTCATTGCCGCGAGTAGCTTCGCGATCGCGTAGTCCGGTGCGGTTCGCCCAAGCAGCGCGGCGGCCCGATCGCTGACCTCCGGGTCGGCCAGCAACGCTGCCAAGCCATCCAGGCCACGCGGGACTGCTCTTCTGAGCGCGTCCAGCGCAAGCTCGCGGACGCTCTCTTGGTTCGAGCGTGCGGCGACGGAGAGCGCTGAGACGGCCTCGTCGTGCTCGTCGGCTAGGGTGCGAAGCACGCCGATCGCTCGCTTTTGCGCTACGAGCGAGAGAGAGGGCCAGGCGTCGGCGATTGCGCTCGCCGCACTCGCCCCCCCCGCCTGAAGCGTATAGCTGGCTGCGGTGGCCCGGTCGTGCTCAGCCTCGAGCTCCTGCACCGCGCGTTGCATCTCCGGGGGCGCCGCCGTCACGAGCGCCGCCGGGGCTAGGGCGGCAACCCACAAGGCCAGTTGAAATGCGCGTCTGAAACTCGATCTCGCCACTCGCTCACCTTTCTCCTCGCTCGGCGTGCTTTGCTTCCATCCCAAGCTCGGGAATGAGCGCCAGCAAGCACGTTGTGATCCGGATCACAAGTGGGCCTCGAGTGGCTAGACCACTATCCACCCTGGAGGCAATGCTGGCTAGTGCCGTAGCCACTGCTATGCCTCGAATGCCCTGGACGGCGCCCAGATTGAGCCGAACGCGGGACCCCTGGAGCTCGCCCGGAGTCCGTGACGCAAGCTCCCTGGTGCCCCAACGGCCGCGGGGACCGGGCTCCAGAGTCGGCACCTTGAAGAGCTTTTTCCCTATGAATTCAGGCACTAAGGAATGCTGAAGCCGAGGGTCGAGACCGGCTCGCGCCGTCTCCTCGGCGGCTGACGCGACGCCAAGCAGGGCGAGCCCAGGGACGATCTCCGGAGGGAGAAGGAGATCAGGGTCGAGGGCAAGAGCTTGAGATGACAGCGAAAACCAGGAAGCTCTCGGATTCCCAAGCCTCGGAACGACAAGGCAGACCGCGGCCGCGCTCGCGACGGAGCACAGGCCCATCAGGGTTAGCGAAAGCACAGGCAGCGAGCGGAGATGGGGCACAGATTCCAGTGCCAGGCGCGGAGCAGTGCTGTGGCTGGAATTCGGAAGCATGATCCGGCGCTGTGCCCCTTCTCACCGGGCCACTCGGACCCATATACTCCGGGTTGACCCTGGGACAAACGCAGCGATTGAGTGACGCGGTCCGGCTCTTGGTGATTTCCGGCACGATGCGTGCATCAGTTTCCGGTTCGAACGAACGGCGAACGACCTTGGAAGAGATCGGGAGTCGCGTGTGTTCATCCTAGCGGACGGGGCGCCACGGCATTTAGGGCGCCACCGGAAGGCGAGAGGCAGATGGCAAGACAGGCAGTGACACGGCAGACCACGAGGAAGAGCCAGGTGAGGGCCAAGGCATCCAAGCAGGAGCCTCAGGCGAAGACCCAAGCTCCGAAGGTAGAGGCGGCCCAGGCGGCTCCCCCGCCCGCGCCCTCGGCTGAGCCCAGCAAGGAACAGCTCGAGAAGGCACGCGTCGAGAGCGAGAAAGCGCTCAAGGAATTCGAGCGGCAAGGCGCCGGCGATTCCACGCTGACCCGATACTTCCGAGAGATGATCGGCCATCGCGTTCTGACTCCGCAAGAGGAGATCGAGGCCGCCAAGGAGGTCGAGCGGCTTGAGATTGCGTACTGGGAGGCGTTGTTGAGTCACCCGGCGTGCTTCGAGACCGTCGCCGCGGTTATCGAGAAGCGGGTCGAGGAGCAGACGCTCGCCGAGATCGCCGGGCTCCGTCGCCTCTGCAAGAGCGCCAAGTCTGACAAGCTCGGCAAGCGGCAGGAGACGCGCTGGAACGACCTTTGTCTTTCGCTCTCGACCAAGATGCGCGAGCTCGATAGCGACCGTCTCTTCGTCCAAGAGTCGGACCGCGCGGTGCACCGGCTTGCCGGCGACTTCGCCGACGAGCGCGACATCGTGGGCGACCACGTGCGCATGACCCCCATTTTCAAGCGGTACCTGCAAACGGTGCGCGGAGCGCAAAAAGCGCAGCAGCGTGCGAAGAACCGCTTCGTCGCCGCGAACCTACGTCTCGTCGTGTCAATTGCGCGCCGCTACAACCGCGGTCGCCTTCCGCTCATCGACCTGATCCAGGAGGGCAACATCGGCCTGATGAAGGCCGTGGAGCGCTTCGACCACAATCGTGGTTACCGCTTCAGCACGTACGCGTCCTGGTGGATTCGCCACGCGATCAGTCGCGCGCTAGCCGACAAGGGACGTGCGGTTCGTATCCCGGTGCACATGCTCGACACGTACAATCGTGTTGCGCGTGCGACCCAGGCGATTGCGACGCGTACCGGCAAGGAGCCGACGCCCGAAGAGCTCGAGAAGGAGACCGGCATCGCTGCCGAGAAGCTCGAGAAGATCAAGGGCTACTGGGCGGAGACCCCGTTCTCGCTCGACCGTCCGGTCAACGACGAGGACGGCCGTAAGTTCATCGACTTCCTCGAGGAAGAGAACGTGCCGACGCCGTACGAGCAGCTCGTTTCGCGCAAGTGGAGCGACGAGGTGCGTCGGCTTCTCGACACGCTGACTCCGATGGAGGCGCGCATCCTCCGGTGGCGCTTCGGCCTCGACGACGAGGACGAGCTCACGCTCAAGGAAATCGGCGACAAGTACAACCTGTCCCGCGAGCGAATCCGGCAGCTTCAGGAGCAGGCGCTCGGCAAGATCCGACGACAGATCAAAGAGTAAGTAAGCGCTAGACGCTGCAGACTAGTGAGCGCCGGTGGGGAGACCCGCCGGCGTTTGTAATTGGGGGGCGGTAGCGCGGTGCGGCGCGTGGGAACCCGCTTGGTTTGTGGGGCGGGGGGAAGATGGGTGGCGTTGGGAGCGCGGTGCGGCGCGTGGGTTTAATCACTACCGCCCCGCCCACCCCCACCCGTAATCCTCCCTCCGCGGCCTTGCTGCGCTCGGCCTTGGCGGCGCGTTGCGCCGGGCTTCGCCTGACGGCTCGCGGGCCCGGCATGTCTTGAGGGCGGGG
>Ga0316193_10000775_pt1 | contig 20528 bp, 18 predicted proteins | sample MerIslsedime2_MG_FD_207735 | JGI IMG/M metagenome (GOLD analysis project Ga0316193, IMG submission 207735) | Coastal sediment microbial communities from Maine, United States - Merrow Island sediment 2 | ecosystem: Environmental > Aquatic > Marine > Coastal > Sediment | place: USA: Maine... | reverse complement strand
GAACGGCCGGTGCTCGCGCCTCCCCCACTCCGTGGGAGAGGCAAAGACCCCCACTCTCTCCCCTCCCTCACGAAGTGGGGGAGGGTGCCCGAGCGCAGCGAGGGCGGGAGGGGGCGGCCTGGGAGCCAGCGCCCGACGATGAGACCTGTCTACGGGGCGGGGTCGCTGGCGGTCCAGGACTTTCCGCCGAGTGCGAGGGAGCCGTCTCGGACCGCCGGACCCCATGTGCCGGCGGTGTAGGGGTGGAGTTGGTGGTCACCAGCGAGGAGATCGTCGTAGAGCCGCCATGACGCTTCGGCTTCGTCCGACCGGACGAAGAGCGTCTGGTCACCCTCGATGACGTCCTGGATCAGCGCCTGGTACGCATCGGGCAAGGCACCGTAGACGTCGTCGTGGCTGAAGCGGAGCTCCTGCGACTCGATGGTCAACGGTTCGCCCGGCGCTTTCACGCTGAACCGCAACGTGAACCCCTCGTCGGGCTGCAGCGTGATCAGCAGAACGTTCGGGGCCATGTCACACCCATCGCGGGCTCCGTGGAAGATGCACAGCGGTGGCGGCAGGAACGTCACAGCGATCTGCGTCAGCCGTGTGGGCAAACGTTTCCCGGTCCGAAGGTAGAACGGGACTCCCTGCCAGCGCCACGTGTCGATGTGCAGGCGAAGGCCGACGAAGGTCGGCGTGCGTGACTCCGAGTCAACCCCCTCTTCGTCCCGATAGGCGGGAACCGGCTCGCCGGCGACGTCCCCGGCGTCGTATTGGCCAAACACAACGTTTTCGGGCGTGATCGGAGCAGTCGCCTCGATGACCTTCACCTTCTCGTTGCGGATCTGCTCGGCGTCGAAAGAGACCGGCGGCTCCATCGCCACAAGCGTCAACACTTGCGTCAGGTGGTTTTGGACCATGTCCCGCAGGGCTCCGGCCGTCTCGTAGTAGCCGGCTCGACCGCCAATCCCAAGATCCTCGGCGACGGTGATCTCGACCGACTCCACTCGGTCGCGATTCCAGAGGTGCTCGAACATCGGGTTGGAGAATCGGAACGTGAGGACGTTCTGCACCGTCTCTTTTCCAAGGTAGTGGTCGATCCGATAGACCTGTGGTTCGGAGAACCAGCAATGCACCAGATCGTTCAGTTCGTGAGCTGACGCCAGGTCGGTGCCGAATGGCTTCTCGATCACGAGTCGAGTCCACCCCGGGCTCTCATTGAGACCCGCCCGACCCAGGCGGTCGATCGTGCGCGGGAACACGGACGGGGGAACGGCGAGATAGAACGCCCGGTTGCCGGGGAGGTCGTGCTCGGACTCGATCGTGGTGATGCGCTCGGCAAGCTGATCAAGCGAATCTGCGTCACGGTCGAGATGCTCGAAGTGCACCTTTGTTTCCGGCCACAATTCGAGATCCGCATCGGATACGCCCGCGTCCTTCAACGCGTCGTGAGTCCACGCGCGATAGTCGTCGTCGTCCATATCACGCGAACCGACGCCGAGGATCACACAGTTGTTGCCGATCTCGGTTTCGGTGATCAAGGCGTAGATCGACGGGATCAGCTTGCGTCGAGCGAGATCGCCGGTGCCGCCGAAGATCACGAAGAGATGCCTACTGTCGTCGCTCATCGCCACCTCCGAGTTTCTGTTGTCTGGATCTTGAGCACGCTGTGCCCCTCGCACATTCCCTGGTCCGCGGTCTCGACCGCTGGTTCGGTACGCTGGGACGAGTGAATCACCCGCCCACCGTACCGTCCCGACAAACCCCCCGGAGATCATGATCCGCATTCTGAGAGCCGCTCCCGACCTGGCCGGCGTTGCTGCTGAAGTTATGGCCCAGGAACTCAAAGCCCGAATTGCGCTTCGCGGTCACGCGTCGATCGCCGTGTCGGGAGGTCGCACGCCGCGGCCGGTGTTCGAGCGGCTGAGCAAAGCCCCGATCCGATGGACCGCGGTGGATGTATTCCAGGTCGATGAGCGGGTGGCCCCTCCGGGCAGCGCCGACCGCAACCTGACGGGACTGACCGAAACACTGCTTGATCGAGTGCCGGCAACAGCCCACCCGATGCCGGTCGATGCGCCCGATCTCGAAGCCGCTGCCCATCGGTACGCAACCGAGCTTCCACCGTCGCTCGACGTTGTCCATCTGGGACTCGGCGACGACGGTCACACGGCGTCGCTTGTACCTCTCGACCCGGGTCTCCTCATCGAGGACCAGCTCGTGGCGATCACGGACCCCTATCGGGGCCATCGTCGTATGACACTCACCCGACCGGCGCTCGACGGCGCCGGTCTGATTGTGTGGATCGTCTCGGGGTTGGACAAAGCCGAGATGGTCGAGCGCCTCATCGCTGGGGACACGTCGATCCCTGCAGGGCTCATCTCACAGGAGAGTGCCGTATTGGTCACCGACGCGATCTGATGACTCCAGCAGGCTGGAACCGTGAGGTTTAGCTCGCGTTCGTGGGCCTCTGCCATTCGCCGGTTTCGTCGCGGGTCGGTTCCATCAGAAAACCGAGATCCTCACGCGATTCTCCCGTGCCGAACACCGTGATCGTGTCGCCGACTTCGACCATGGTTTCGCCATGCGGGATCAGCACGGACGAGCCACGGCGGATCGAGACGAGAATCGCACCCTCCGGCCAATGCACGTCCTTTACCTGCCATCCGACGATCGGCGTTCCGCGACGCGCTATCGCTTCAAAGAACCCGGTGCCCGGCTCCTTTCCGACACGCACGCGATCGCGGTAGAGCTCGCGCCCTGTTGCCAGGCCAAGAGCGTGGTGATAGGCGCGCACGACCGACTCGCGTCGGAACATTCCTACCAGGCGCTGTGGATTGTCGTCGGCGACCACCGGGAGGCGGCCGAGGCCGAGCGAAGCCATTCGGGCCAAGGCAACCGAGACCGGAAGATCAGGCGTGACGGTGATTGGATGCGGTGACATCTCCTCGTCAACGGTCGTCTCGGCCTCACGTCCGGCCACTCGTTCGAGATCCGTGACGCTGATGACACCGACGAGGTCGCGATCCGATACCACCGGCATGCCGTGATGCCGCGTATGGTCGAGCACTCTTTCGAACTCTTCCATAGACATCCCCGGCGTGGCAACAGCATCAACCTCCGACATGACCTCTTCGACGTCGACGGTGTCGAGAAGATCAATGTCCTCGGACTTTGGAAGGCGAATGCCCTTGCGCGCGAGGCTCATCGTGTAGGCCGACTCCGGGTGGATTCGGTCGGCGATCAGCGTGGCGAGTGCAGCAGCAAGCATCAATGGGAGCACGAGGCCATAGCTGCCGGTGAGCTCGAACACGAGGATGACGGCAGTGAGGGGAGCCCTGGCGGTTGCCGCAAGCGCCGCCGCCATGCCGACGAGCGCAAACGCGCCCGGATCGATCCGCGAGAACGACCACACCGGTTCGATCAGGATCGCGAACCCGGCTCCCACGGCGCCGCCGATCACCAGTGCGGGCATGAACGTCCCCGCCGAGCCGCCGCCCTTGCGGGTGAGTGCGGCCGTCACGGCCTTCAACGCCGCGATGATGAACAGGGCCCACCATACGAAGTCACCCGGGTTTCGCAGCGCGAGCAGCTCAGTGAGGAACTGCTGCCCGGTGCCAAGTGTCTCGGGATACAGGAGACCGATGAGGCCGACGGAGACACCCATGGCGATCGGGAGGACCCACGTGGGGATTCTCGACGAGAAGTTGGTGACGCTGGTGGTGTCGAGCACGCGGAGAAAGAGCGTGCCGAACAGGACTGCGAGCACTGCAAGCAGGGCATAGAGGATCAGCTGGAGCGGGTCGGTGAGTTCGTACGCCGGCGAGCGCAGGAACGTCTCTTCGCCGACCAGGGCGTGGGTAGTGACGGCTGCGGCAACCGATGTGACGACGATCGCGCTGACATGACGGATGGCGAAAGAGCTCAGGATGACCTCGAGGGCGAACATCATGCCTGCGATGGGAGCATTGAAGCTCGCTCCGATGCCGGCTCCGGCGCCAGCGGCGACGAGGCTCTTCACCTGATCTATGCCGAATCGGGTGTACCGGGCGAGGGAGGAGCCGATGGCCCCGCCGATGAGAACGATCGGACCCTCTCGGCCACCTGAACCGCCCGTGCCGAGGGTGGCGGCGGTGGCAATGATCTTCGTCGGGACGAGGCGCGTCGGCAGATAGCCGCCTTCGAGGTTGAGGCCGACCATTGTCTCGGCGACGCCGCCTCCGGAAACGTCGGGCCCGAGCCATCGATTCAGCAGCCACGCTGCCAGGAGGCCAAGTGGGATGGAGATCACGAAGATCCACCGTCCGAGCCCGAAGAACGCGTCGGTCTCGGACACGCCGTGGCCCACCAACTCCAGTGCCCACACGAGACACGCCGCGCCGATGCCGACGAGCACCCCGAGGAGGAGTGACGCAGCAAGGAACGCGGTGTGCCCTCTCGCTCGGAGCGCCGAGCGGATGCGGGAGATGACGGAGGCCATAACCACGTAACGGTACCCCGGTCCTGCTGTGTTACCACTGCTATCTGCCGAGTATCTCAGCATCTTGCTCCTCTGCTCCGCTCCTGTCCGGCGGCCACTGCTCGCGCCGTTTCCCCTTCCCCACTTCGTGAGGGAGGGGAGAAGGTGGGGGGTCTTTGCCTCTCCCACGGAGTGGGGGAGGCGCGTTCGAGCGAATGCTCGGACGCGGAGGGGGCAGCCTGGCGGCCGGTGCTCGCGCCGTTTCCCCTCCTTCACGAAGTGGGGGAGGGTGTCCGAGCGCAGCGAGGGCGGGAGGGGGTGCCCTGGGGGCTTGAATCGTGGCGACGAGGTCCGTCGCGGTCCGGGCTGGTAGCTGGCAGCTCGTAGGTCCTTCGCCCGTATCATTCCTGTGTGACCGACGCAGCCGAGCCCACCACAGTTGACTCCGATCGAGCGGCCGCGCCGAGTCGGCTGCGGATCCGCTCGATCGCCCTCCCAACCGAGCATGGAGGATGGGGCTTCACGCTCGAGCCGATTCTCCTTGGGTTGCTCGTGGCGCCGTCGGCCGCGGCATGGGAGCTGTCGGCGGCGGCGCTCGGCATCTTCCTCGCGCGTCGTCCCGTCAAGATTGTCTCAACCGACCTCGTTCGGAGGCGCTGGCTCCCTCGATCCAGGATTGCCCTCATCTTTGCGCTGCTCTACGGCGGTCTGGCACTCGCGGGGACGATCGGAGCGTTCTTCACCGCGGAAGGGCCGTTTTGGATCCCGGTCCTGGTTGCGATTCCGTTCGCACTCGTCGCACTGCGCGCCGACGCGCAGAGCAAGAACCGAGCCCTGATACCCGAGTTGTCGGGATCGATAGCGATGGGTGCCACGGTGTCAGCGATTGCGCTCGGCAGCGGGTGGGATCTCGGTCCGGCGTTCGGCTTGTGGCTCGTGCTTGCAGCACGCGATGTTGCTGCAATCGTTCTCGTGCGGGGCCAGATCCGCCGCCTCAAGGGACGGCAGACCGGAGCTTCGGTGATCTACTCAGTTCAGGCGGCCTGCATCGGTGTGGTCGCCGTGGCTGCGGTGGCGGACATCGTTCCGTGGCTTGCGGTTGTCGCGATTGCTCTCGTCGGGCTTGTCGCGGTCGTGTCGCTCAACCGGCCGCCCGTGGAAGCTCGCGTCATCGGCTGGACCCAGATGGGTGTAGGTCTGATGGTCGTTCTCGTCACCGCTGCCGGTGTACACATCGGTTGGTAGCGGTCCGCGGCCGACGAGACCTCCTAGGACAGCCGTTCGTCGACGATGCGCAGAACTGCGGCGCCCATTTCACGCGATTTCGCGAGCGCCTCGTTCTGTCGCTCGATGATCTCCGCGGGGTCGCCCTCGAGGCCATCGAGATTGATTCGCACGTTGAGCGACGCCCCTTCAGCTGCGGCAACCGCGCAGGCTGCGGCGACGCCGGCGTCGGATACGGAATTCGGGTTGCCGTCCAACGCGGTGACGAGTGCGAGTTCGAGCGCTTCGACGCAGCGTTCAAGCACGCCGAGAGGAACGAGTGTTGCTTCGAGATTGGCCGCACCCATGGCAGCGTCGCGCGCCGCGCGGTCATCATCGGTCTTCCTGGGCATGCGGATCGCCGCGAGCACTGCGTTGAATGCGTCGGTATCGCGGTCGACGGCTGCGAGGAACCAGTCCTTCAGCGCCTGGGCGTCGCTGCCCGCCGATACCATCGCCGGCCGGGTCTCCTCCATCCCCACCTTCGCGAATGTGAGCGATGCGACCATTGATGACAGCGATGCCGAGAGGGCGCCTGCAAGTGCAGCGACCGATCCGCCACCGGGCGCAGGCGAATCCTTCGAGAGTTCATTGGCGAACTCGGTCAGGGTCTGGTGAACGAGCCCCACCGGTTCACCGCTGAAGCGGTATTCGACGATCTTCGCCGCCGGATCAAACGGCGTGATCTCGTCGAGGCCGAGTGATACTACGGCTGCCGTGACGCGGTCCCGCTCGGGAACGGCTGTTGTCCGGCCCTGGGCCTCCAGGAAGTAGTCTCCGGCGGAGAGCATGGCCTCGAGCGGGACCAGTCCCACGATCTCGGAACCGGTCACCCTCATGCCGCGCAGCGTTGCCTCCTCCCGGCATGCTTCGAAGACTTCGTGCATGGGGGAAACCGACGTATCCGTGAGGTTGAGCGACACCTGGGCCCGGTCGTACTCGTCGATGTACCAGCCGACGCCCTTGACTTCCTCGAAGCGACCCGGGGCAAATACGGTCTTGCCGTGTTCGTTCTTGATGATCTTCCCGTCGGCGTCGCGTGTTGCCGTGCCGAGTGTCCGCACGGCCGACGCGACCTGGTGAGCGAGTTTGCGATCGGTGGTGTTGAGGTTGACGTTGTATGCGATGAGGAACTGGCGAGCGCCGATCGCTGTGGCACCGGTAGCCGGGTTGAAGGCGGGTCCGAAATCCGGTGCATCGGAACGCCCTGCAAGACCCTCGTATTCGCCAACGCGTGCGTCGGCCAACGAACGACGGCCGTCGAGTGCTGCGTGCTCGTAGAGGTACACCGGGACCCCGAGCTCTGCGCCTACGCGGGCTCCGAGGCGACGGGCGATCTCGGTGCAATCCTCCAGCGTCGTGCCCTCGATCGGGACGAACGGGCATACATCGGTCGCCCCCATCCGTGGATGTTCTCCGGTGTGCTGAGACATGTCGATGAGTTCGGCTGCGCGCGCAATGGCCCGAAACGCCGCCTCTTCGGCTGCTTCCGGCGAGCCGACGAATGTGACGACCGTCCGGTTGGTAGCAGCACCCGGATCGACGTCGAGCAGCTCCACACCGTCCACCCCGTTGATCTCCGCGGTGATCGACGCGATGGCTTCATGGTCGCGGCCCTCCGAGAAATTGGGGACGCATTCGACGAGTTTCACACGACCTCCCTTGGACGACACCATTGAGGCTACCGCCGGGGAATCGTGCATGGGCGCTCCGCAAGCGCCGGCGTCTGGGGTTCCGGGATCGAGGTCGTTCGCTAGCCTAAAGCGGTCGAAGGTTGCGCCCTCCGGGGCTGCCGAGATGATGTGTGAGGATTTGGTGACAAAGGGTGTCGACGCCGGCTGAACGGGAACTCGTTCCGGTCTGTCGCTCGTTGACCACCCAAGGGGGCGGGGCGCCTTGTGGTTTGTCACAGTGCCTCGTCGATGGGCGACGGAACGAGCAGGTATGACCGACACGAGCACCGGGAGATCCAAGAGGCCGGGTCTCGCCGCGGTTCTCTCCGCCGTCGTCCCCGGGGCCGGTCAGTGCTACGTCGGTCGCATTCGACGGGCCGCTCTCGTGTTCCTGCCGACAGCCGTGTTGGTCGGACTGATGGCCGCGTTCTGGTCTCGGGGCGCCGTCCGAATTGTTGAGCTCCTCGTCCAGCCTGCAGTGTTGTGGGCGCTGCTCGCCATCAATCTCGTGATTCTTCTCTGGCGCGGCTTCGTTGTCGTGGACGCCTTCCAAGTCGCACGCGACAACACACGACCTGGTTGGCTTGCCGTGGTCGTTCTTTCGGTCACATTGATCGCTGTTGCCGCCCCACATGTGGTTTTCGTTGCATACGATCTTGAAGCGATCGACCTCCTCGAGTCGGTGTTCGTCGATGGCGACGTAGCCGCACCCGTTTTCGAAGAGGACCCGCCGCTGAACACGACCCAGTCGATACCGAGCGACCCCTTTCCCATCGAGGTGCCCGATCCTGCGCTTGTGCCGGTCCCGGTCATTGTCACGCCGCGATCGACGAGGAATCTGATCTTCCGATCTGGAGTAGGAGATCCGGTCGCGATCGCGTCATGGCCCGACATCATCTCCAATCCGGTTCCTGCCATCGATCTGGTTCCCGCCGTCGACACCGAGGGTGTCGACCGGATCACGATTCTGCTCGCGGGAGGCGACGCCGGTCCTGGACGCGGCGGTTTGCGCACGGACACCATCATCGTTGCCACGCTCGACACGTCCACCGGTCATGCTGCGTTGATGAGTATCCCGCGGAACATGATTCAGGTCCCGCTCAAGCCCGAGTACGACCTCGCGTTCATCGACCTCGAGCAGCAGATCACGCCGTGGGACGTGCGGCGCACATGGACCGACGACAACGGCGACGGCGTGTCCGACCAGTTCGTTCCGTGTCATTGTTTCCCAGATCAGATCAACGCCATCTACCCGTTCACTCGCGGATGGACCGAGACCTATCCCGACGAGGTCGATCCCGGGATGGCGACGCTGCGGGACAGCGTTGAGCTGCTGCTTGGGATCGAGATCGACTTCTACGCCCTCGTCAACATGTCCGGGTTCGTACGGGTTGTTGATGCCCTCGGCGGCGTGCGGGTCTACGTTACGAACTCGGTCAACACCGAAGTCTCACCCGCGCGAGAAGGCGAGGACTGGATCGAAGCGCATATCCGTCCGGGGTGGCGCCGACTGAACGGCCATCAGGCGCTCGCCTATGTTCGAGAACGGAAGACGAGCAGCGACTACGTTCGAATGACCCGTCAGCGGTGCATGCTGAAGGCGGTCGCGGCGAGTGCGGATCCGGTGACGATCGTGACTCGCTTCGCCTCGCTGTCGCGAGCGGTGAAGTCGTCGGTCCGAACCGACATTCCGCTCGACTATGTGCCGACGTTGGTGGCCCAGGCGGCGGCTCTTGACTTCGATGACATCGTGACGGTGGGTTTCACCCCGCCGGAGTACGCCCCGACGGCCAATCATCGCAACCAGCCGATCGCCGACGTTGCTGCGATCAGAGCCAAAGTCCAGGAGATCCTGACCGCCGATCCCTCCACGCTCACGGAGACGCCCGAAGAGTCGGAGTGCAGGATCTGAAGACCCCGTCTTGCGGTTCATGATCTCCGCGACTCTTCGTCTCCCCGCCGTCGGTGGGGGAGACGCGATCGAGCGCATGCTCGGTCGCAGAGCTGGTGGCTGACTGAGCAGTCGAGGGCCCATTCGCTCGTCGGCGTCTTCTGCTTCATGAGTTGCGCGATTCCTCGTCTCCCCGCCGTCGGTGGGGGAGACGCGATCGAGCGCATGCTCGGTCGCAGAGGGGGCATCTTTCTGCGCCGTAGTCGCGCGCCCATTCGTCCGACCGCATACTTGCGATCCCAGCCCTCGGCAGCCCCCTCCGCTGCGCTCCGGCCTCACCGGCCGGATGTTCGCGCCTCCCCCACTCCGTGGGAGAGGCCAAGTCTGGCGGGCTCCCCGCGGCCCCCTCCGCTGCGCTCTCGTTCCTCCCCTCCCTCACGAAGTGGGGGAGGGTGCCCGTGCGCAGCGAGGGCGGGAGGGGGCGGCCTGGGAGTTCGCATTGCGAAGATGAGGTTTGGTGGACGTCGAACCAGCAGCCTCTCCCACGGCTAGGAGGAGACGAACCCCGAATTCCTCCGTTCGGCCCTACCGGTCTCGCCCTCACCTTGCTCTACTGCGTACCGGTCATCGGCGGGCTCCACACTCCTCCCGTGGGGCCCGTCGACGCGTTCGCCGTGTCGTGTTTCTTCGGCTTTCCAGATAGGTTGTGGCCCATGGAGGGCGAGCAGGCCATCAACCCGAGCGGGACGCCGGCACGACCGGGCCTTGCAGCCCTGTTTTCGGCACTGATACCGGGTGCAGGGCAGTTGTACGCCGGGCGCGTTGTTCGGGCTCTTGTTGTTGCAGCGCCGTTGCTGCTTCTCGCAGCGGTCACGATGCTCGTTGCTTCCGACGGTGCGGTCGGCGTGCTGGAACTCGCGGTGCGCCCGGTGGTCATATGGAGCGTCCTCGGGATCAACGTCGTGGTCCTCGCCTGGCGCCTGTTCGCGGTTGCCGACGCCTATCGCGTGGCGGGAGGGTCGAAGCCCGGCATGTGGTCATTGGTCGTGCTCGGCGTGGTGGCCGCGTTCGTGGTGCTCCCGCATGTTGTGGTCGGGGCCTACGGATTCCGTGGTGCGCTCTTCATCGACCGGGTCTTCGTTTCGGCCGGTGCTGAGAACGACGTCCCGGTCACATTGACGCCGCCATCGCCCGAGGCCGACATCGTCCCGGATCCGGCGACGGTTTCGACGACAACAACGGTGCCGCCTTCCACGACGACCACCGAGGGCCTCCCGACGCGTAACCTGATTTTCCGGCAGGGGCTCGGCGATCCGGAAGCCATCAAGGCGCGTCCGGACATCGGCACGTCCGCGTCTCCGGCCCCGTTCCTTCCGTTCGACGAGCGTGTGGCTCCCGAACGATTGACCTTCCTCCTCGCAGGTGGCGACAGCGGGCCGGGGAGGGGAGGGTTGCGGACGGACACCATCATGGTGGCCACGATGGACCTCGAGACAGGGGAGGCTGCCCTCTTCGGCATTCCCCGAAACATGGCGCAGGTTCCGATGCCGAGGCGATTCAGGAATGCGTTCGTCGATTTCGAACGGCGACTTTCGCCAAGCGGCGATCCGTCCACGTGGGTTGACCGGGACGGCGACGGCGTGCCTGACCCGTCCGGGTTCTCGTCGTGTCACTGTTTTCCTGAGCAGATCAACGCGCTGTACCCGTACACGCGAAACTGGACGAGCTCCTATCCGAACGAGGTCGACCCGGGGATGGCTGCACTCCGCGACGTCGCTGAGCACTTGACCGGTCTTCAGATCGACTACTACGTGCTCGTAGACATGAAGGCGTTTGTGGAGCTCGTCGAGGCCGTCGGCGGTGTTGATGTGTACGTCAAGGAGCCCTTGCAGTCCGAGGTGTCGCCACCAGAGGAAGGCGGCCGGTGGGCGACGGTTGACGTTCAGCCCGGCATGAATCACCTGTCGGGAACCGAGGCGCTGGCGTACGCACGGGCGCGCAAGGGCTCATCGGACTATGTCCGGATGGCGCGGCAGCGCTGTCTTCTGCGAGCAGTCGCCGCTGAGTCGGATCCGTGGACGTTGCTCCGATCCTTCCCGGCAATCGCGTCTGCGATCGAGAGCTACGTAGTGACCGACGTTCCCGTGACGTTCCTTCCTGATCTCGTAGGTGCTGCTGCGACCCTCGAATTCAGCCAGATCGCGACCGTCGGCTTCAATCCTCCGTACTACGCACCGGAGAGGGATTACAAGTACCACCCGATCCCCGACGTCAAACGAATCCGGGCGAAGGTTGCCAGCGTCATCGCCGAGGGCGCAGCAGCCCAGAGCTCGACCGGCGAGAGCGAATGTGATCCGCCCGCGGATCAGTAGCAAGACACGAGACACGAGACACGAGACACGAGACTTGAGTCTCGTGTCTACTTCGCTACTCGGCCACTCAACTGCCCGGGCGGGTTGGTGCCGGCAAGCCCAGAATCTCCACACCTCGAGTTCGACCGACAAGTCCGCAAACGCAGACACCCCGGCCTTGCGACCGGGGCATTCGCTTGTCAGGCCTGGGGTTTTCTACGGCAGGCGGTCGGTGTTGTCCTTGATGGCGAAGATGACCATGACGAGCTCGAACATGATGCGGTACAACAGCACGATGATGAGGAACAGAAGGCCGCCGAATATCAGTCCGCCGATTCCTCCCCAGAAGCCGTTCGCGAAACCGCCGAAGATCGCTGCGAGCCAGGCAAGTCCGGCAAACACCATGACCACGATGAACGCGACCTTGATGACAACGGGTGTCACGAACTTTGTGAATGTCAGGTCGAAGATGTCAGACATGCTGAACTTCTGCTCCATGGTCCCTCCTCGGGATGGGTTGCTGGCTGCGGCATCGTAGGGAGGGCCGGGACGGGACACGGGTAATTCGGTGGTAGCGTCACCGCTCTCCGTGACCGACCGAATGAACCTCTCGACGTCGATCACCGGCCGACGACGGTTCGCGGTAGCGGCCGGCGGTGCGCTTGGTGCGGTTGGCCGCGCCCTCGTGGTCGACGCCGTGGGACGAACCGATTTCGATGTTCTCTGGGCGACATTTGTCGTGAACATCGTCGGCTCTCTGATTCTCGGCTACGTCGTAGCGAGGCACGCCGGCCGGTCCCGATCGTCCCCGTTCTTGATCCCGTTCGTCGGCGTCGGAGTCCTCGGAGCGTTCACCACCTTCTCGCTGTTCTCGGCAGAGGTGTTCGAACTTGCCCGCGCCGGGGATTGGTTTCTCGCGGTCGCCTATCCGCTGCTGTCGGTCGGCGCCGGGTTCGTTGCTGCGTTGTTCGGCGTCCGGTTCGGGGGATCGAAGTGACGTGGGTGGTCGTCGGGGTATTCGGCGCGCTCGGTGCACTCGCCCGGTACGGCGTCTCCGGGATCGCTCAGCTGCTCTGGCGAACCACGTTCCCGGTTGGCACCCTCGTCGTCAACCTCACCGGCGCGCTTGGAGCCGGCATACTGCTCGGCCTCGTGACCGGTCGGGATGTGCCAGACCTGGTGGTGGCAGCTGCCGGTGTCGGGTTCCTCGGTGGGTACTCGACGTTCTCAACGTGGATGGTCGAATCGGTTCTCGCCGCCGAGTCTGGCGGCCGAATCGGTCTGCGCAGGGCAGCGGAGAATCTGGTGGTCCCGCTCGTCGCGGGTATTGCGACCGTCGCAATCGGCTTCGCGATCGGGCAATGGTTGTAGTGCTGTATCCACCGCGAGCGCCGATGGACACGGCACTAGCATGAAGGACCATGGAGACCATCTCCGACGGTCGGCTGCTCCGGGTGTACTTCTGCGAGAGCGATCGCTACGACGGCCACCCCCTCGAGGAAGCGATCGTCGACGCCCTGCAGTCGGCCGGGATCTCGGGTGCGACGGTGATCCGCGGCGTCGCCGGATACGGTGGGTCCTCGATTCTCCACACGACCCACGTGCTCCGTCTTTCGGAGGATCTTCCCCTTGTGATTGAGGCCGTCGACACGAGCGAGAAGATCGGAGCGGTGCTGCCTCGCCTTGCAGAGGTCGCAGGTGACGGTCTGATCACGACACAGAAGATCGAGATTCACGTTCGGCGGCCGGGCTGATACCTCGGCGAATCGATCCCCTTCCACAGCGCCGATCGGGTTGATAGGTTGTGGCCATGTCACCAACGAATCGTTCGTTTCGCCCGGCACTCTTCACGTATCTGACCGACCTCGACAACAACAACGATCGAGCGTGGTTTGCTGAGAACCGAGATCGCTACGACCTCTACGTGCGAGACGCCGGTCTCCAGTTCATCCGAGACTTTGAGCCGTATCTGCACGAGATCAGCCCTCACTTCATTGCCGACGATCGAACGGTCGGCGGATCGCTGTTCCGGATCTATCGCGACACTCGGTTCTCCAAGGACAAGACGCCGTACAAGACCCACCTGGGGATCCAGTTCCGTCACGAAGCAGCCAAGGATGCGCACGCCCCCGGGTTCTATCTCCATCTCGATCCGGCCGGGAGTTTCGTCGGCGTCGGGCTCTGGAGACCCGACGGTGCTTCGGCGCTCGCCATCCGCGAGGCCATCGTGGATCGCACTGGAGCGTGGGTGGAAGCGACCACCAATCTCGACTTCGCCTCAACCTACATCCTGGAAGGGGAGTCGTTGAAGCGCCCGCCCCGAGGATTCGACGCCGACCATCCGCTGATCGAGGATCTGAAGCGGAAGGACTTCATTGCATCGGCGAAGATCTCGCGGAAGACCGCCACAGCCCCAGACTTCCTCGATCAGTATGCGAGCATGAGCCGCAACGCGGCCGCATACATGGAGTTCTTGACGCGGTCACTCGGCCTGCCGTTCTAAGAGCGAGGCAGCCGGGCGGCCTAGCCCAGAGCGGTTGAGATCGCGTCCTTGAGGCGGGGGAGGCCTGCCGCACCGCTCTCCCCGAGATTGACCATGCCGACTGGACGGCCGCGGTCTCGTAGGGCAGCCTGATCGCCGAACGACTGTGCAGTGATCAGCTCGCCAAATGTGTAGTCGGCCTCCGGCACGTCGAGGTCGTCGGTCGGCTGGTCGACGATTTGGAGGAAGACACCTCCGGTCGGTCCGCCCTTGTGGAATTGGCCGGTCGAATGAAGAAAACGCGGTCCGTATCCGATCGTGACGACAGCCCCAGTGCCTGCGGCGACCATGTCGGCGATGGCACTCATCCGCTGAACCGTGACACGCGTCGGCTCGAGATACGCCTGGAGCGCAACGTAGCCCCCGGGACCGGCAGACGAGAGCAACGCCTTGAGTCGATCGGCAATATCCGCCGAGTCCAGAGTCCATTCCTGGACATCGAATCCGTCGAGTCCCTCGGTCATTGCGGTATGGGCAAGGGATTTCGCGAGCTGCACGTCGGGTTGGTCGAAAGGATGGACCCCAAGCACGGCACCGGCGGCGGCCGTTGCCATCTCGAGGATGTACATCGCGGCGCCGAGGTCGTAGACACTCTCCAGGTTCATCATGATCGACGGTTGTTGCTGTGACGCCGCCTCACCGAGCCCTATGGCGAACGGGAGCCGATCCGTCGCTGGCGCGGAACTCCCGTCGGCGACGGGCAGGATTCCGTACCCGTCCTTGCCGAGCGACTCCGCGATCAGTTGCTCGATCCACGCCGGGAACGCTGCAAATTGCGGTTGCGGTTCGAATACGACCTTGTCGCGACCGGCCAGAGCGAACTCGCCGAGAGCCGCTCCGAGGCGCAAAGCCGGATTCTGATCAACGGGAACATCCGGCCCGCAGGCGAAAGCAGCGGCATCGGTAGCGGCGAGCAGGCGGCCGACGTCGACTCCGATCAGCGCGGCCGGCACAAGGCCGAACTCAATCAGTGCAGAGAAACGCCCTCCCACGTCCGCGGGAGCTAGGAACACGGCTCGAAAGCCCCGTTCTTCTCCGAGTTCCGCGAGCGACGACTCTGGATCAGTGATCGCGACGAATCGGCTGCCGGGGTCGTCAACGACCGCGCTCACGCGGCTCCACAGGTAGCGGAAGAACGAGAGCGTCTCGAGCGTGGTGCCCGACTTCGATGCGACGATGAACAGCGTTGTGGATGGGTCGACGGCGTCGGCGACGCGTTTCACCGAGTCGGGGTGGGTTGAGTCGAGAACGGTCAGCGTCGGGCCGCCGCTATCGCTGAAGACGGAGGCGAACACCTCAGGAGCGAGACTTGATCCGCCCATGCCGAGGAGTACGACGTCGGTGAGGCCGTCGGTTCTTGCTTCGGCCGCGAACGCCTCAATTGGTCCGAGGCCGTCCTGGCCGCCCGGGCTGAGCCATCCAAGGCGATTCGAGATCTCTTCTCGTGGAGGGTCGAACCACAGTGTCGGGTCGCGATCCCATAGGCGGGATGCAAATGCCTCGTCGCTCCAGGCTGCCAGGCGAGCGTCGATCGCGGGCTGAAGATCACCTGCGTCGATCACGACCCCGACTGTCATGCGTCGCCCTGCTGCGCTTCGATCGCGGCGAGGAGCCCGCTGAAGGCGTCGGCGAACGAGGCTACCCCTTCAACCTGAAGCTCTTCGGTGATTGCATCGACGTCCACTCCGAGGGCGGCGAGGGCTTCGAAGTGCTGCTCGGCAGCGTCGACGTCGCTCGTCAGCGCAGTTGCATCGATCACTCCATGGTCGCGGAAGGCATCAATGGTCGCTGGCGGGATCGTGTTGACGGTGTTGGGTCCGATGAGCTCGTCGACGTAGAGCACGTCCGAGTAGGCCGGGTTCTTCGTCGATGTGGACGCCCAGAGCGCGCGCTGGGGTTTGGCGCCTCGGGCGCGTGCGGCAGCGAATGGGGGTCCCTCGAAGATCTCCTGATAGCGCCGGTACGCCAGTTTGGCGTTCGCCACCGCGGCCATGCCGCGGAGTGCGAGCGCTTCATCAGTCCCGATGGCGTCGAGCGCGGGGTCGATCTTGTTGTCGACGCGGCTCACGAAGAACGACGCCACGGACGCGACACGTTCTGGATACTCGGTGCGTTCCGCGCCGCGCACGTAGGCCATCGCCACAGCTTCGTAGTCGGTCATGCTGAACATGAGGGTGGCGTTGACGTTGATGCCGGCTGCGATGAGTTCCTCGATGGCGACAATGCCGGCAAGGGTCGCCGGAACCTTGATCATGAGGTTGGGACGGTTCACCCGGTTCCAGAGGCGATGGGCGTCGGCGATCGTCCCTTCGGTGTCGTCGGCGAGGGTGGGGGAGACCTCGAGGCTCACGTAGCCGTCGAATCCCTCAGTCGCGTCGTAGACCCCGCGGAGCACGTCGGCCGCGCCCTGCACGTCGGCGACCGCCAAGGCCTCGAAGACGGCGAGCGAGTCGCCCTCTGCCGCTTCGATGTCTTCGTCGTAGAGATCGGAGCCGGCGATCGCTGCCTGGAATATCGAGGGGTTGGACGTGACGCCCGTGACACCTTCATCGACGAGGGCGGCGAGCTCGCCATTCGTCACCATGTCGCGGCGGATGAAGTCGAGCCAGACGCTCTGACCTGCAGCTCCGAGTTCCTTCAGCTTTGACATCGATTCCTCCGTAGCGTCGGGTTCCAGACGATTCTCGCAGATTCGCGTACCCAGGGTTGTAGACGTCCCATTTGGCGTCTCCAGCCCGCGGTACGCGCTGGCGGTGTCCGGCCTTTCATTCCGCGGGCTCACGACGCCAAATAGGACGTGGTGAACCCTGGGTACGCGGGATTACCCCAGCAGGCGGCGGAGTGTTGCCTCTACGTCTCCGTCGAGGTCGTCGCGTTGGAGGGCCAACGCGATGTTTGCCTCGAGGAATCCGACCTTATGCCCGCAGTCGTAGCGTTGCCCGTCGTGAATGACCGCGTTGAACGGGGCGCCGCCGATCAGCCTTGCGAGCGCATCCGTGAGCTGGATCTCGCCACCGGCACCCTGTTTTCCCTCCCCGAGCAGGTCCATGACAGCTGGCTCGAGGATGTAGCGACCGATCGCGGCGTAGTTCGAAGGAGCGACGGAAGGATCAGGCTTCTCCACGAGCCCTTTGACTTCGATCACGCGACCGTCCACGGCGCCGGGCGTGATGATCCCGTACGACCCTGTCTCATCTTCAGGGACTTCAACGACCGAGATCACGTTCCCGCCGACTTCGTTGTGGACTTCGATGAGGTCGGCAAGTGGGGAACGATCGCCCCGTAGGAGTTCGTCAGCAAGCAGCACAGCGAATGGCTCGTCCCCGATCAGGTTTCGTGCGCACCAGACGGCGTGGCCGAGCCCGAGCGCCTCCATCTGGCGCACGTACGCAATCCGGCCGGGGACAGTTCCGGCGACACGGGCGAGGCTCAGCAGTTCGTCCTGCCCTCGGTCCATCAGGAATCGCTCGAGTTCCATGTTCCGATCGAAGTGGTTCTCCACCGCGGCCTTGCCGTGTGCCGTGATGAAGACGAAGTTCTCGATTCCGGCGTCCCCCGCCTCTTCCACGGCGTATTGGATCAGCGGCTTGTCAACGACCGGCAGCATCTCCTTCGGGACCGCCTTCGTCGCCGGGAGGAAGCGGGTCCCGAGTCCACCGACCGGGAAGAGTGCGGTACGAACGCCCATCAGCCGGCCACCGATCCGGCGACGCGATCGGCATGGCCGGTTGCCTTCACGTTGTACCACGCTGCTTCGACGGCTCCGTGTTCGTCGACGACGATCGTCGAGCGAATGAGTCCTTCGTACTCGCGGCCGTAGTTCTTCTTGATGCCCCATGCGCCGAATGCCTCAGCGATCGTGTGGTCGGGGTCAGAGATGAGGGGGAACGGGAGGCCGTATTCGTCCCGGAAACGTGCAAGTTCTTCCGGCTCGTTCGGACTCACGCCGACGATCCCGTATCCGGCGTCTTGGAATGTCTGGTAGCGATCCCGAAAATCGCACGCCTCGGTGGTGCACCCGGGTGTGAAGGCGTTCGGATAGAAGTAAATGACCAGTCGGCGGCCGGCGAAGTCGGCGCTCGCCGTAGTGTTGCCTTCGTGGTCGAGGCCACTGAAGTGTGGCGCTGCCTGTCCTGATTCGAGTCGCATCGGTATCCCTTCGTCGGACGGGAAGGCTACTCGGTGGCTCGCCGCAGTCGGAGTTGACCGCACGCCGCGTCGATCTCCTGTCCGCGCGTCTCTCGCAGCGTGGCGTTGGCGCCGGCGGCCAGCAAGGTCTCCATGAAGGCGTGGGTTCGGTCGGGCGCCGAAGGCCGATCTGCACTCAGCGGGGTTGGGTTGAGCGGAATGATGTTCACGTGCGCTCGCAGGCGTCGGGCGATGCCGGCAAGGCGGCGAGCTTGGGCATCACTGTCGTTCGCTCCATCGATGAGCGTCCACTCGATCGAGATACGCCGACCTTTCGCTGCGAAGTAGGTCTCTGCAGCGCCAAGCACGGCATCGATCGGATACCGATCGTTCAACGGAACGAGGCGCGATCGTGTCTCATCGTCGGCTCCGTGGAGGCTGACGGCAAGGTAGACCGGCCAAGGCTCGTCGGCGAGGCGCAGCATGCCGGGGACAACTCCGACGGTAGATACCGTTACCGATCGCGCCGACATCCCGCCCACCTCGATGAGTCGGCGAAGGGACTCCCTCACGCGCTCATAGTTGGCAAGCGGCTCGCCCATACCCATGTAGACGACGTTGGTGACACGGCCGGGGCAGCCATCGATCGGAAATCGGCGTAGGTATGCGTTGGCGTACGCGACCTGAGCGACCATCTCGCCGGCCTCGAGGTGCCGGTCGAATCCGAACTGGCCGGTGGCGCAGAACGTGCACCCCATCGCACATCCGACCTGGGAGGAGATGCACAGGGTGGTGCGTCGTGGATAGCCCATCAGCACAGCTTCGATCGCGGCACCATCGGGAGCGCGGAACAGCCATTTGCGCGTTCTTCCGTTGTCGGCGCTCTGATCAACTTCGACTTCAAACGGCCATAGGTGGTCGCCGATTGAGTCGCGCACCGCTGCCGGGAGATTCGTCATCTCGTCGGCCGTCAATACTGGATGTTCGTAGAGCCATTGGTGGAGTTGGGACACGCGAAACGAAGGCTCATCACCCAGCAGCGACGCAAGATCCTCCGGCGGGACCAAGTAGGGCGAGACGCCCGTCACGTATGGTTGGCGGCCTGCCCTATCCACGACGCGGCCTGCGATTCCGACACGTTTGCTGCCCCTGCCACCGCTGCAACATCAGCGTTTGCGAGCATCACAAAGGACGTGACGCCGGCGTCGACGAGGCGCTGCGCGTAGACCGGACCAACCCCTTTCACCTCTGTGAGGTCGTCCGCGGCGACGGAGCTGGTAGGCGCCGTACGGAACCGCGGCGGGGGACCGTCTGGAATCTCAGGAGCGGGGAGCAGCTTGTCTCGCAATGCCCAGACGGCGGCTCCGAGACCGATGACTACCCCTCCGACACGGAGGACTTGTTTGAACGGCTTATTCATGCCGCCATAGTAACTGGTCGGATTAGGACCCGCAGCTGCCGTACGAGGGAAGGCTGCTCCACGGCTTCCACCATGCGCCTTGGTTCTGCTCTGCCCAGTCCGCGACCCACTTGCCGGCAGCGATGTTCGCGGCGCCGTTGTACGGACTGGCGATCAGTCCGTTTGAGTCGACGAACCCGGCTCCGGCTGCCCGGCTCGGCCAGTACTTGCCGAGGTGCTGCATGAGTCCGAGGGCGTTCGAAGAAGCGTTGCGGGCGGTTGGGTCGCCACCCGATTCGCGATAGATGATTCCAAGAACGCAGTCGACCCGATCAGCGGGCCAGTACTTCGCCACGGTGGATCGCCAGTTCTCGACGTTCTGCCGGCCACCCGGATCGGCCGGCCACTGTGGGGAGTAGCCGCTCGAGGGCGCCTTCGTGGTTGTCGTCGTCGCAGACGCCTCGGTGGTGGCTGGCGTTCCCGAAGAAGGTTCGGTTGTGGTCGATGAGGCCTTGGTTGTTGTTGTCGTGGAGTCCGGAGCGTCGTAGTTGACGACGATACGGACCGAGGTTTCGTTGCCGGCGGCGTCCCGAGCGGTGAACGATGCACCGTTCGCTCCCGGTGCGAGGACAAGGTTGATGGCCCAGTCACCTTGCGCATCGGTCTCGGCTTCGAACGGACCGGAGAACACCTCGGCTCCTCGTTCTGTCACTCCGGTGAACTCGATCACCCGACTCGTGACCGTCGCTCCATCCTTGGGGGAGAGGACTTGAAGCGCCGGCGGCGTTGTGTCGGAGGCGGCTGTTGGTGCCGGGGCAGCTTCAGTGGCCGTGGCCGTGG
>Ga0316193_10000772_pt1 | contig 20532 bp, 14 predicted proteins | sample MerIslsedime2_MG_FD_207735 | JGI IMG/M metagenome (GOLD analysis project Ga0316193, IMG submission 207735) | Coastal sediment microbial communities from Maine, United States - Merrow Island sediment 2 | ecosystem: Environmental > Aquatic > Marine > Coastal > Sediment | place: USA: Maine... | reverse complement strand
CAGTCACTACTGGCCCTGCTGGTTCACGGCACGATCACTTATGCCGAGGCGATGAGGAATTCTCCCGACCCCGAGGATCTCTCATTGAAACTGCGCAAGATGTTCCCGGCCATCGAGGAACGAGGAGGCGATATGAGCCCGACGACGTCGGATTTCTCGCAGATCATGGAGCTTCAGCAGTACCGCAAGCTGTACGAGGAGCAGGAAGAGAAGATCAAGATACGCCTGGCCGAGAAGGACTCGGAGATCACGACGCTCGATCACTCGGTGGCCGACCGGGACCGCGAGATCCACGAGCTCAAGGAGCAGGTCGAGGAGATGGGCCAGCAGACCGAGAAGCTGAGCAACGAGTATTCGAGACTTCGCAAGGAGGCACAGGAGAAGATCGACAAGCTTTCGGAGCGCATCAAAGAGCTCAATCAACGCCTCGTGAAGTCCCGCTGATGGATCTTCGAGGTCTTGGGGTCCTGAGGTCTTGGGGTCCTGACCCAGTCTCAACCCGTATTGTCAGGTCTTTGAAGGGCGAGTAGCTTCGCCAGTGACAGCGCTTCATCCCGGGTGGTTAGCCGGCCTTCGATCTGCCGGCGCCGGATCGCGTAAAGGATGCGGCCCAAGGTCTTACCCTCCCGCAGGCCCAGATTCGAGATGAGCTCGGTGCCACTGACGAGCGGCTCGGGCTCGAAGATCTCCTCGCCTGAGGCGCGACAAAGTGCCTCGAACTGAGCCAGGATCCCCTCGTATTTCGCCACGGTGCAGGGCCTCTGGGCTCTTGCAGCCAGAAAGCAGGCCACGGTGGGCCATAGGCTGCCGCATCGATGGAGAAACCAGCGCTGGCCGGCCGTGTCTCGAGGCAGGCCGTCCCAGACAAGGAGTCGCTTCAGCTGCTTGGCAGTAGCCCCGGTGAGCAGTCCCTCGTGGAGACTGTGGTCGACGACGTCGGTAGCTGCCTGCTCGGCGCTCAGTGGAAGCTGCGCGAAGAGGACTGCCTGGCGCGCGAGGGCCCTCTCGACTCGTTCTCGAGTGTGGTCGGCGAGGATCTCCAGATGGCGCAAGCGGGTCATCAGCTCTCCTGAGCCGAGGCTGATCGTGCTGTACCCAGGCGGTAACCAGAGGCCCGGATACAGCGTCAGGCGGATGAGGAGCTCGGCTGCTGACAGGAATCCGGGCGCCTCCAGAAGATGCTCCAACTCGACCCGAATCCGCTCGCCCGCCACCCGGTCGAGAGCCGCAGCAGCGTCGGCGGCCAACGCCAGGGTTGGCTCGGAGGCCGTGAAGCCAGGTAGCTGCGCCGCGAATCGAGCCAGGCGAAGAACTCGAAGCGGGTCGCTGGCGAAGCTGGTCTCGGAGGTGGCGCGAAGGACCTTGTCTTCGAGATCGACGAGTCCGCCAAAGGGATCGATCACGGCTCCTCCCGGGATCTCGAGCGCGAAAGAGTGGATGGTCAGGTCTCGGCGTGCCAGGTCGGCCTCGATTGGAGCTCCCTGCCGATCCCAGATATCCAACGTCAGATCGTCGGCGACCAACCGAAATGCGGCGAAGCGATCACCACCCAGTTCCACCAAGCGGGCCGGCAGGGTGGCTGCGATTCGCCGAGCGAACGACAGGCCGTCCCGCTCGATCACCAGGTCCAGATCGCGAAACTCCAACCGCAAAGCCGCGTCCCGCAAAGCTCCACCGACAAGGTGGCAGGCGTGGGCCCCGGCAGCTTCGGCAGCCAACGAGACGGCGCGGTGCCGCAGCAATGGGGTGAGATTCCGCTCGCTATCGGCGCGGTACGGGGTCAGGTCCGACTCTCGTTGCGTCATGGCGCGTAGCAGCCCTGGAAGTCACCTGTTGCCTTGCGTGGCTGACAACACTAAAATTTGACTTTAACAAATGGCTATAACTACCGACGAATCAAGGGGAATTTCGCTTTGAGGCAGAGCCCGATTGTGCTGGTGGCAGTCCTCGCCGGCCTCTTTGCATGGGGATCGTCTGGCTCGGCGGAAGACTCAGAGGCGAGTCGGGCAGCGCTCAGAGTTCATCTTCAAGACGGTTCCGTGGCTGTCTTGACCGAGGGTCAGGACCTCTACCTCGAAGCTTCACCGAGGAGGGGCGAAGGCCTGCTGAGCTTCGCCCGCCGATTCTGCTCGAGTGGCGACGCCGCCTCCCTGGTGGCGGCGGAGAACGGTGGCTCTGAGAAGCTCCTGGCTGGAATTCGCTATCGAATCCCGTTTTCGGCCCTGGACGGCAACTATCAGGTGCTGGTGGTGAGGGGTTTGTTCGAGGATGACCGCGCCGTGGCCGAAGGCTGGCAGCATCGGGTGCTCAGCGCCAACGGGCACTCGAGAGAGAGCCTCTGGAATCTCGCCGAGTGGTTCACGGGGCAGGGCGAGAACTACCAGGCCATTCGGGAGAGCAACAGGCTCGATGACGATGACCTGGCCCCTGGGCAGATGATCCTGGTTCCGGCAAACCTGCTTCGCCCTTCTCTGCGCTCAGCTCTGCCCCCCAGCTCGCCGTACCACCTCCAGTACAGCGCCGACCAGAAAGGCGAGTTCGCAATCTATCGCCTGAAGCCGGGAGAGGCGCTCTACTCGAGCGTCGTGGTCCGGTTCACCGGACGGGTGTTTGCTGAGGATGTGAACGGCCTGGCTCGGGAAGTGGCCGCAAGAAGCGGCATTCGGGATGTCACCGACATACCCATTGGCTATGAAGTGAAGGTTCCCTTCAGCCTGCTGCTTCCCGAGTACCTCCCAGCCGGCCATCCCAAACGTCAGGAATACGAGCAGGGCCTGATGGCCAGCGCCCAGTTCAGCAACGTGGTAACGGCCAGCCGACTCAGTGGCGTCACTGTGGTCCTGGACGCAGGACACGGGGGAAACGATGTCGGCGCATCGGTATCCGGAGTCTGGGAGAGTCTCTATGTCTACGACATCATGGTCCGTGCCATGCAGATTCTGCAAAGCAGCACCGCTGCCAGAGTGATAGCCACGACCCAGGATGGCGGAGCCCATGCTGTTGCGCAGCAAGATCAACTGTCCTACTCGAAGGGTCATCGGGTGCTGACCACGCCGAACTATCAAATCGAGGATTCGAGGGTAGGTGTACACCTGCGTTGGTATCTGTCCAACAGTATCTACCGCCAGGCGGTCGAGAACGGCGGCGATCCCGACAAGGTCGTGTTCGTTTCCATTCACGCCGACTCCTTGCACCCTTCTCTGAGAGGCGCCATGGTGTACATACCAGGTGCCAAGTACAGGTCAGGAACCTATGGCAAGAGTGGCTCTGTTTACGCCTCGAGACGGGAAGTCAAGGAGCGCCCTCAGGTCAGCTATTCGAGCCGAGAGCGGGTGAAGAGCGAGGGCCTTTCGCGAGAGCTGGCTTCGAAGATCTTGGGTGCTTTCCGCGAACGGGGGATGGCGGTGCATCCCGACAAGCCCGTTCGTGAGAAGGTCATCCGCAAGCGAAGGGCCTGGGTGCCTGCAGTTCTACGCTACAACGCGATTCCCGCCGAGGTTCTCGTGGAGGTCTGCAACCTGGCCAACTCCCAGGATCGCAACCTCATCCAGACCGCGAAATTTCGGCAGCAAGTGGCCGAAGCCATCGTCAGCGGAATCCTCAGCTACTATGGTCAGGCCGAGGGCGATGACGGCCCCCGGGTTGCGGCCGCGGGCCGCTAGGAGTCCGTGGTAGAAGTATGGGTGGGCGCGCGCCTGGGTCTTGCGAGGTGAAGACTAGGCGAGAGGAGGAGGCGATGTGGTTCATCGTCGACGACGAACAACGACGTATCCGCCCGCTATCCCCTTGCGCCCGTAGGGTTCCGGCGGAGTGGCGCCGTCTGCTGCGTTGCTGTGACTTCCCGATGTCCCGCATCGCATGCGTCCCAGCGCCTGGCATCCAGCACCACTGCGCTCGGAACGCGACCTCCCATACTTCTACCACGGGCTCCTAGGATCGTTCCGGGAACTTTCGCCCTCTGATCGGGGTCCTATTCTCCAGAGGCGGGTGGTCGGGACCGGGTCACGGCCCGCCCACAGGGAATCCATGAAAGCGGCTGTACTCATGGCAGAAGTGACGGGCGACACCGATCTGGAGCTGGTCGAGCGACATCGCTACGGCGATCAAGCGGCCTTCGAGCAGATCTACCGCCTGCATGCGGAGATGGTCTTCAACCTGGCCCTCCGCATGACGGGTGACGCCGAAGAGGCCGCCGATGTTTCTCAAGAGACGTTTCTGCGGGTGCATCGGTACTGCGGCAGATTCCGGGGGCGGTCCAGCCTCAAGACCTGGATCTATCGGGTCGCCGTCAACTGCTGTCGTAGCCGCTTTCGGAGGAATCAGACCTGGCGGACGCGCATCCTTTCGGGATCCCTCGAGAGGGTCGAACAAGTCCCTGACGTTCGCCGTGGACCAGAGGACCACACGCTGGCTCGAGACTGCGCTGAGGCGGTGTCGCAGGCCCTCAGCCGTCTTCCGGAGCCGTTTCGAGAAGCAGTCGTCCTGCGCGATCTCGAAGGTCTCAGCTACGAGGAGATCGCTCGCGTGGTCGGCATCAGAATCGGCACCGTGCGCTCGAGGATCGCCCGCGGTCGCGATCGCCTGAGGATACTGCTGGAGAGCTCAGAGTCATGAGTCACGCACCGGTAGAAATGCTGTCGAGCTACCTGGATGGCGAGCTGAGTCGGGAACGTAGACTCCGGGTCGAACGCCATCTTCAAGGCTGTGAGGAGTGTCGGCATCGGCTCGAAGGGCTGCACCGAGTAGTCCAGAGACTCGAGGGGTTGGGGAGGATCTCGCCGATCCCTTATCTGGAACAGCAGGTGCTGCAGAGTGCTGCGACCAGAGAGCAGGAAGAGAGTTTGCGGGATCGCCTGGAGAGAGGCGCCGGGCGCCTCCACATCGAGAGGTGGGTCTGGTTGCCGACCTTCGGATTGGTCGTTGCCCTGGTCACCATCATCTACCTCTTCTCCTGGGCACTTCAAAGTCAGAATCAGGGCCTTCCCGTGGTCTTGGACGTCGAGTCTCCAGCCTCCGAGGTCTCGGAAGAAGACACACCAGTGGCGTTGGAAAGGGCGTCACCTCTGGCCGAAGGTAGCCGCGCCGGTTCGCTCCAGCCCAAACGCGACGACTCGATGCACGCAAACTCTGCGGACGCCGCTCTTCGGTCTCGGGCTACCGAGATCGACGGTCGTTTCTTCGAGCTTCAGAACGGTGTCTGGGTCGAGCAAGGCGTGGATCTCAGGGAGCCGTCGATATCACTGGAGTTTTCAGAGGCTGCCAGCTCCGAGTGGCGGGACGAGTTGCCGAGCCTGACGGAATTGGAACTCTTGGGAGGTCCGGTTCGCTTACGAGCCGGGGATCAGCTGGTGCAGTTGGAGTTCGACCGCCGGTAGAGAGGCTATCGGCAGGCCTGGGGCCCGACCCCTCGGGCCGTGCGGTTCTGGCAGGCCAAGGACGCGTGCTAGCTCCACACCCCGACCCGCTTGACTTCGCACTTCTGACCGTCGATTTCCACTACGTCCCCTACCTTGCAGCCGAGCAGCGACTGCCCTAGATCGGAATCGTAGGAGATGATGCCCCGCTCGGGTGCGCTTTCCCACGGCCCGAGGACCGTCAGGGATCGGCTGTCGCCACTTTCGGACTCGAGCTCCAGGCTACTGCCAATTCGCACTTCCGAGGCGTCGATGCTGGACGAGTCGAACGTTCTGACTCTTCCCAGATCCCCTTTGAGAGCTTCCACTCGGGCCGAGAGGTACTCGTGTCTCTGTCGGGCGGATTTGTACTCGAAGTTCTCCCTCAGATCACCCATCGCCCGAGCCTCCTCGATGGCGCGACGATTGGCTGGAATCTCCTCGTCCAGGAGCTTCGTGAGCTCCTTGCGGCGGGATTCGATCGACTCCGCCGTCGCATATAGGGGAATCTCCTGGTCCGGCCGTAGATCGGGGAATCGCAGGTGCAGAGCGTTGATGAGCGGTTCCCGCAGGTAGTCTTCGAGGGCCGCTCGCTCGATGGCCGTCTCGGCCTGGATCGCGCGGTCCGGGGTGAGTCTGGACAGCAGGTGAGGCAGCGGGCCGCCGGTCTCGAATAGCCTCGTCAGCCTGGCGCGAAAGGGAGTGAACTCGGGCCAGTGCAGAGCCGAGATGATCAACTGGATCAAGCGCAGAGCATTGCGATCACCGAAAAGGGCGTCCGATTCCGCGTTCTCGGCCAGCCAGACGAAGGCTGCCGGCATTGGCCGTGGCTTGCTGATGAGATCGTCGATGAAGGCTTGGAGCTGCTCGTTCTCCTCGGTCTCCATCGACTGGGCGACAAGGGAGAGAAGTCGCGTTTCTTGTTCTCTTCCGAGGAGGGCGCGAAAGATCCTTCCCCAATCCGATCGGCTGGCACGGATCAGCTGCAGGGCCTGTTCTCTGAGGGAGCGGTCGTCGATTGCCGAAACGAGATCTGCCGGCTGTGGATGGGCCTTGACGATTGCCGTAGGCGAGGAATCACCGGTGGGTTCTGCACCCGCTCGTTCGAGGATCAGGGCGAGAGCCAGGGCGATCGACGGATCCCTGATCAGGGAGTCATCGACCAGCGCCTGCAGCTCGACGATCATCGCTGCCTTCAGCCCCTCCGAACGATCGGCGTTTCGACGGAAAAGCTCGATCTTCTGTTTCGGATCCGCCGCGGCAAACTCCCGGCGCATTGAAGCGATTGCGTCGGAGTCGCTGGCAGCCCAGCCGTAGCACTGACGGCTCCCGGAGCCCTCGGAGAGGATCTGTGGGTGCTTGCGGGCCGCTGACCACCAGGATGTCCATTCACTTTCGGTGACAATGCCGGTGAGAACCCGCCGAATATCTCCCGCTGAGCGGGGCTCCGGATAGCTACGCAAGAGCGCCAGCAGCAGTTCGCCCGGACTCTCGTCTTTGAGCCTCAGAAGCTCGTCGGGATCCTCCAGCTTTCGACGCAGAATGTGCCCCGGTGGCAGCGGCTTCAGGAGCTTGGCGGCGGCCCGAAAGCCCACCCTCAAGCCCGGTTGGTGCTCGAGATCGACCTTGAGGTTGTCTAGCTCGAGATTGACCTCGACGACTCTCCCCGCACCCTTGCCCTCCATCCAGACCGGTGCGCCGACCTCGAACCGCAGTAGCCGCCGCAACCTGTCGGCCTTGGTCCAGGTCTTCGGAATGTCTTCCCTGGCCCTCAGCAGCCCTACTTTCTCGATCAGGCCTTCCAGGCTGGGTGAGCCTTCATAGAGTTGTCGAACAGTGTCCAGGATGGCGGCATGGAGCTCGGCAGGATCCGGATAGAGCCAGTCTAGAGACCGCAGGATCTCCAGACGCGTCGGCCAGTTGCCGGCCTCGCGCACTTGATCTTCCAAGAGCTCGATGAGAAAGCGGGCTCGATCCTGCTCGTCAGCTTCGAAGAGGGCCTGCGCCACTTCGACGAAGTACTCGTGATCGGTTGGCTCAGCGGCCAGCCGCTCGAGCCACCGATCCTCGATGGCGTCGAACTCTCCCTCTTCGAGGAGCTGGTGGATTTCCGCCGCGTCGTTCATGCAGGCCCGGGATTGTACACCAGGCCGCGGATGAGGGTTGAGGCGAACGGGCTCTGCCCGTTCGATCTTTGAGGGCTTGGGGTCTTGAGGTCCTAGGCAGATAGTCATCATCTTGTTGAGGTCCGTCCGGGTGGTTCGCAGGCGGACGGCGTCGGCTACTCAGACTTTGACGGCCGGGCCGCCACCTCGTCTCGTCATCGCGCCTCTTCTGTTGTGCACTTTGATGGTCCTTGCGCCGCGCTCGACTCGGCGCCCCCTGTCGAACCACCCGAACGAACCTCTAGCGCCGTTAGAGGCCATAGGGGCTTAGGGGCGAAAGGGCCTAGGGGCGATTTCCAGCGTCACCGAGTTGTATGGCCGCGTGCGATGTCTTTCCAACGGTTGAGGGTTCGGCGTGGGGACCTCCAGGGGGTTGGTTGCTGTGGTAGGGAGGATAGCCCCCTGGGGGTCCCGCGTCGGACCCCTCGACAACGACCAGATGTCCTTGGGTCCAGCGTCTGCGGACCACCCGAATGGACCTCTATTGATGCAGGCCTGTTTCACAGCGGTCCGGCGGCCGAGAGGTTAGAGTACTTGCCCGATGGTTGAGGGGTCGAATCAGAGTCTGGCGGTTCGTCTGCGCGAGTCCGACGCAGACGAGCTGTTGCAGCTCCTACGGAAGCACGTCAAGGAGCTGGACGTGCCCGAGGTTCGGCAGGCGCTGCGCAACCCGTTTCTCACCCAGCAAGCCATCGAGCTCCTGTTGGACGAGCGTCGCCTGCTGGCGTTCTCTGAGATTAGGAAGGACCTTGTCTGCCATCCTCGGACACCGGAGGTCAGGGCTCGTCGGCTGGTACCCTCACTGTTCTGGCGCGACCTCTTGCAGATCAGCATTGACGGTCGTGTGCGACCCCAAGTGAGGCGTAGCGCCGACCTCCAGCTGCGAGAGCGTATCCATATTCTTTCTGTTGGCGAGCGGATGTCGATTGCCCGGCGCGCCAGCCCGGCGTTGATTCAGCAGCTACGGATGGATCCCGACCCGAGGGTTATCGGAGCTCTGCTCGAAAACCCCAGGTTGACGGAAGGCAGTCTGATGCCTTTGCTCGGTAGTGATCGAGCCAAACCCGAGATCCTGACGCTTGTCGCAAGGCACCGAAGATGGGGCATCCGCTATGGCGTGAGGTCCGCACTGTGTCGAAATGCGAGAACTTCGCCGGAGATTGTCCTGGGCCTCCTCTCACAGCTCAAGAAGTCCGACCTGAGGGCCGTTTTTCAGGACCGGCGCCTGTCGGTTGCAGTGCGCCGACGCGCCGGGACTCTCTTGGGCCATGAGCCGAGCTGAAAGTTTGACGGAAGGAGCATTTGACCCGGCCTCGATAGGTTCACTAGAGTAGCTTCCGGTAGTATTCTTCGATTCAGCGCCAGGTGGCTGCAGGGTGTTCGTCTGGGTGTGCGCGCATGTCCTCGACAATTCGACACAACAACCGACAACCGCCCTGGGAACAGGGTGCGGAAACCGATGTCATCTCCTTTGGGACCTGGCTTCGGAGGCAGCGCGAGCTGCGCGAGATCAGTTTGCGAGAGATCGCCGATGTCACCAAGATCAGCATCCGATATCTCGAAGCCCTCGAGCAAGACCGCTTCGACGTGTTGCCGGCACCTGTATTCGCGCACGGCTTCTTGCGGGAGTATGCCCGCTACGTCGGTCTCGATGCGGACGAAGTAGTCAACTCCTACCTGACAGCACAAAAAGAGGTCGAGCCCGATGAGGCGCTCGACGCCCCCGTCGTACGCCAGCGAGACGTGAAACGCCCCACCGGCACGCTCCTGGCTCTGGCCGCCGTGGGGCTGTTGGTAGTAGTCGCGGCGCTCGCCTACTTCGCTGAGTCGTGCCAAAGTCAAGATCGTTCGGAGCCACCGCCCATGGCAGCTCCGCTGACACAGCCAGCTCCGAAGCTATCTCCAGTTGTCGAGCCCGAGCCAGGACCTGTCTCGCCGCTGTTGGTCACGATCGACTTCTCCGAGGACTGCTGGATCGAAGCCACGATCGATGGAGAAGGACAGGTCAACGAGCTACACGTCCCAGGTGAATCGCTACGTATCGGCGCCCAGAAAAGGGTGAGCCTGACCATCGGCAACCCCGAGGCGGTGCGCATCGAGGTCAACGGGCAGCCGTTCCCTGTGTCGGCTCCGGCTGGCCAGGTGCTGCGGGGTCTCGAAATCGACCTCGATGCACTCCAGGCCGCGGATCAGACTGAACCGTGAGCGAAGACGGCTCGGCTCAGTCTCTGGCAGAGAGAGTCCTCTCCGGTGAGAATCGGGAGCTGCAACTCCTCATAGCCAGGGGAATGTTCCCTCTGCCAGTGGAGATGCTGATTCCACTGCAGATTCGCCTCAGCAATATCTCGGACGAAGAGGTCGCGGCAGCGGCCGTGGAGTCTCTGGGAAGTCTCGACCCCGAGATCACTGTCGCCGTCATCGCCGAATCCGACGAAGTCGAGGTGGTCTCCTATTTCGCCTCTCGGACCGATCAGGCTCTTCTGGCGGAGACGGTCATTCAGCATCGGCTCGTCTCCCCTCAGGTGCTGTCAGAAATGGCGGTCGTTCTGTCGCCCGAGCTGCAGGAGATTCTTCTGTTGCGTCAGGACGCGATTCTCGAGGAACCAACGATCCTGGAGCGGCTGGAAGAGAATCCCGAGCTCAGCTCCTACGCCAAGAGGCGAATCCGCGAGTATCGTGAGCACCTGCTTCCCCGGCAGCGAGGCGCGGCTTCGGAGGAAGCGGCCAAGGTCGAGCTGGAGGAGCCTACGGACGAAGAGATCGAGGAGGCGATCACCTGGGCTAGGAAGGAACCGGCGAAGGGCGAGATGGACGAGGTGACCGGCCTGAGCGAAGCGCAGATCCGGACGCTGCCGATTCCGGTCCGTCTCAAGCTGAGTCGGGGTGCCTCACGCACGCTGCGTAATATTCTGGTCAAGGACAAGAACCCCATCGTCGCTGTCTCGGTGATGACCGGCAATGCGATGGGCGATGGAGAGGTCGAGCAGATCGCCTCCAGCAAGGTGGTGGCCGAAGAGGTCCTCGAAGCGATCGCTCGGAGTCGGCAGTGGGGCAGAAGGTACTCCATCGTTCATACTCTGGTAAAGAACCCGCGTATGCCTGCCGGACTGGCGGCGCGCCTGGTTCCCCGCCTGGGCGTTCGGGACCTCAGGGTCTTGAGCCGGGACCGTAACGTCTCGGAAGTGGTTCGATCGACCGCTACCAGGTTGTATAGAATCAAGTCTAAGTGATGGATTGGCCATGAGCGAGAACTACTACACGATTCTGGGCGTGCCCAGCAACGCGACGACCAAGCAGATTCGCGAGCGGTTTCTGCAGCTGGCTCGTGAACAGCATCCTGATCGGTATGCCGCCGACGAGAAAGAAGAGGCGGAGGCCCAGTTTCAGAGGGTTACCCAGGCCTACAACGTTCTGGTCGAGCCCAATCAACGGCGCCAGTACGACCAGGAGGTGGCTCAACGCCCGGCAGGCTCTGACGCCGCCGTCTCTGGTCAGGCGGCTCGGGTCTATGTCAAGCGTGGGGCGGAGGCTTACAAGAAGAAGAACTACCAGCAGGCGGTGGAGTTCTTCGAGCGCGCAACTCAGGAGAGTCCAAGGGATGCTCAAGCGTGGCATTACTTGGCGCGGGCGTTGAATCACCGCTCGGCCTGGTTGTCGCGGGCTCTCGCTGCCGCTGCCAAGTCCTGCGAGCTGGACTCGATGAACGCGACCTACCTGAAGCTGGCTGGCGAGTTGGCCTCGCAGGCCGGGATGACCTCACGGGCGGAGAGGTACCTCCAGAACGCGCTCACCTTCGGCGGTGAGGACCCGGAGGTGCAGCTGGCTCTCGATCAGGTGCATAGGAACAAGAGGTCCTGACGTGGGCGAGGAGCGACAGCGGTGACGTTACGGGTAAGAGCAGCTGGACTGTCGGATGTGGGACGTACTCGCGCCCACAACGAGGACAGCTTCAGTGTCGACGTGGACAACGGCTTCTTTCTGGTCGCGGATGGTATGGGCGGTCATGGCAACGGCGAGGTGGCATCCAGTCTGACAATTGAAGCGGCGTCGGGCTTCCTTCGTCAAGGCGAAAATGCCGATTCTGAGGAGCAGTCGGAGAGCGGCATGGCGAATTCGATCTCTCGAACCCTTCGATCGGCCATCGAGGCGGGCCACGACAGGGTTGTCAGGGCAGTGGCCGAGGATGAGGCGCTGACCGGTATGGGGACGACCGTCGTCGGGCTGATGCTCGGGTCGCAGTCCGTGTCGGTGGCTCATGTCGGCGACAGCCGGGCCTATCTACTTCGCGATGCCGGCTTGCATCTGGTCACCGAGGATCACACCTGGGTCAACGAGCAAGTCAAGGCTGGCTACCTGTCCCAGGATCAGGCTCGTTCGCATCCGCTGAAGAGTGTCGTGACAAGGGCGATCGGTGGAGAGCACGACGTCGACGTGGAGGTGCAGGAGATCGAGGTGGAATCGGGTGATCTCTTTCTGCTGTGCTCGGATGGCCTTACCACGATGCTGAGCGACGAGGAGATTCGAACCCATCTTGTGACGGACGAGGATCTCGAGGATCGATGCGCCGCCCTGGTCCGGCACGCCAATGCCTGTGGCGGTGTCGACAACATCACCGTGATCCTGCTTGATATCGATGCCGACGGTGGTGCCGGAACGCAACCAACGGCGACCGGCGCAACCCCCGAAGACTAGCTGCCTGCCAAGCCTCTACCGCTCCTACTCTCCGTAGAGGTAACCGTTCCGCCCACGGACCTTGAACTCGGGGTTTCGAGTCCCGACCTCGACTTGCTGGTAGCCCTTCCGACCTCTCTCGTGTTCGGCGCTGTAGCTCAACAGGTAGTAGCCGTTGTTGTCCTCGACGACCTTGATGAGTGGCGTCTGGAAATTGACGAAATTGAAATAGAAGGTACCGTCTGTATCCGAGGACAGCAGACTCAGGACGTTCTCCATTTGATCCTGTCCGATGCTCTGATCGCCGAGATTCTTGAACCAGGAGATGGAGTATACGGCCACGTTGTTGTCATTCAAGGCTTGCATCATCGGAGGGTAGTAGCGAGGGTCGGGATAGAAGGTCCCGATATCGTTCTGGTAGCCGAAGCCGAAACTGAAGAGCAGCATGTTCTTGCGGCCAACGATGTGGCCTGCAGCCTCGGCAGTCAGGGACAACCCGCTGTAGACGCGACGTGTCTGCCTGCGGAGTTCTTTCCCCTGCGGCAGGTTCTGGCGCAGAGAAGGCCCTTCATGCATAGCCGTCCGTGACGGCCAGGTGCTTTCAGGGTCCCGCATCTTGGCGACACTCACCAGGGCGTCGACGAGCGCCTGTCGATCGAGGGTGAAGTCCTGGTGAATCTTCAGCTTGACGTCGTAGCTCAGAACGGCCACGTAGTCGTAGGCGAGAGTTTCTTCTTCGACCCAGATTTTCGCCCACCGAAGTGCGTCGAGGACGTTGCTTGTGATCGAGGGGTCCTCGAAGCGCTGGTCGTGAAAGAAGAGGATGAAGAAGCGGTCCGAAGGTACTTCGTCCGGCTGGACGCCCAATCGCTCTGCCACCTGGGCCGATTCGACGAATCGGCGATTGCTGTAGAAGGTGGCTGAAGTCACCTCGACCTCCTTGCCGCCGTCTTTGACAATGAAGTCGTCCGGTTGCAGACCCACGATGACGTTGCCGGACGGATCGGTGACCAGCACATCGAGGAGGACCTCGGTGACATCGATCTGCCCGCTGAACTCGGACTGGGGTTCATCCTGAGCCGACGAGCTCTGGGGAAGCATGAGCGCGATCGCGAGGGCCATGGTCAGGTAGGGTAGTGGTCGCATGTCGAGAGACTCCTTCTTGGAAATTTCCGAGGGCCTTTGACGCCAAATTCGGAGTTCGATCTGGGTCTTGGTGATTCAGACTTCAGGAGTTTTGCAATTTGCGGGCCAGTCGGAGAACCGGCAGTCCTCGACTCTCGAGAGTGCTGTCCGTAGGGAGCCGCAGCTGTGGCGTGGCCGGGCTATTCTGCAGGCTCCCGTTCCCTGTCTACCAGGAGACCCGGTGAGTGACATCTGGTGTGGACACTTCTGGGACTCCGGCCGAGCCATCATTTCGGTCGCGGACTAGCTGTAGGTGGCGTAGATGCCTCCACCCTCGACCGCTCTTTCAAGAGCCACCGAGGGTTGGAAACGCTCCCCGTTGTGCTCTGCGAGCTGGCGGAGAATTGTGACCAGATGCTCGGCCCCCTGGAGGTCTGCCCAGCGGCACAGACCGCCACGAAATGGCGGGAAGCCGGTCCCCATGATCATCGCCAGATCGAGCTCCGAAGGGTTCGTCACCAGGCCTTCCGCCAGGCACCGGGCCGCCTCGTTGACCATGGGTAGAACCATCCGATCCACGAAGTCGCCTGGATCGGAGGGTTCCTTGGGCGTCGCGAGGCCGAGAATTCGATAGACCGCCGGATCTGGTTTTGAGCGCTCTTGCCCATTGTAGAGGTAGAAGCCCGAACCGGTCTTGATCCCGAGACGCTCAGGCTGGGCCAGCTGGTCGGCCCAGGCCGGCAGCACGAGTCGGTCCGCGAAGGCCGCGGCCAGGATATGCGCGACCTTCACTGCTACGTCGATGCCCACGGTGTCGATCAGCGCCAAGGGGCCCATGGGCATTCCCCAGTCGGTCATCACCCCATCGATGTCCTCGATGGCTCGACCTTCGTCCAGCAGCCACAGAGCCTCGGTCATGTAGAAGGTGAGGATTCGGTTGACGAGAAACCCGGGACCGTCCTTCACTACCACGGGCGTCTTGCCCAATCGGCGGCACAGCGTAAGGACCGCCTGAACAGCCTGGTGGCTCGTCTTCGACCCCTTGACGACTTCCACCAGAGGCATCCGGTGCACCGGATTGAAGAAGTGCATTCCTACGACACGCTCCGGGTTGGGGGTGTCTCGGCCGATCAGGTCGATAGAGAGCGACGAGGTATTCGAGGCCAGCACGACTTCGGGACCCACCTGGTCGGCCAGTTCGCTGAACACCTGCTGCTTGACTCGCAGGTCTTCGACGATCGCCTCGACTACCAGCTCCACCCTCCGAAAACCCGAATAGTCGAGACAGGGCAGCAATAGGTTCATCTTCCTGGCCGCCTCGGGTCGAGTCAGGCGCCGCCGAGCAACCTGTTTTTCGAAGATCTCCTTGGCGTGGGCCATCCCCGTGGCCAGAGGGGTGGTACCCACATCCTTGAGGCGCACCGGGATATCCGCTCGGTCGGCGAGGATCTGCGCGATGCCACCGCCCATGACGCCAGCCCCGAGTACCGCCACCTCACGTATCGGCTGCTGGTCTGTCTCGAGGGAAGCACTTTCGCGCTTGGAGGCCTCCATCATCTTGAAGATGTGGATGAGGTTCTTGCAGACCGGGGAGACAGCCAGCTCGCCGGTGGCCCGTGCCTCCGCCTGCAGGCCGGCTTCGAGACCGCGACGCCTCCCGACCTCGACGACCTCGATGGCTTGCAGCGCTGCCGGGTAGTGTCCGCCCGTGCGTTTTAGAACCTGCTTCCGAGCCTGGCTGAAGACGACATCGCGGCCGAGAGGGTTGCTGTCGAGGAGTTTCGATTTCAGGTTGCTGCGTCTCCTCGAGGGTGGTCTTCCCTGCAGGACTTGTTCAGCGAAGGAGCGTACTTCGTGCAGGAAAGTGGGGTCCGGCAGCACGGCGTCAGCCAGACCGATCTTGAAGGCCTTCTTGCCGTCGACGGATTTGCCACCGAGGATGATGTCCAGAGCCGAAGCGAGTCCCGTGCGTCGTGGAAGCCGGCTGCAGCCACCCCACGCCGGGACGATTCCAATCCGCACCTCCGGGAGACCGATCCGCACATCCTGCCGATCGCTGATCAGGATGTAGTTGCCGGCCAGCGAGAGCTCCGTACCTCCACCGACACAGGTTCCCTGAATGGCGGCGATCGTAGGAAACGGCAATTTGTTCCAGGCTTGGAACAGACGCTGTCCCACCCGCGCACCCTCTTCGGCTGCTGCGGGGTCGGTTACGTCGGCGATCTCGTCGATGTCGGCCCCAGCCACGAAGTTGCCCTCTTTGCCGGAAAGCAGGACCAGACATCGGATGTCCTGGCTGGCGGCCAGCCTCTCGATGAGCTTCTCGAGCTCGCTGAGCACGGACCGCGTGAAGACATTGACCTTCTTGCCCGGCAGATCGAAGACCAGTGTCGCCAGACCGCTCGGCGGCACTGCCAGTTCAAAGGCTGAGGACATCGCGGGGGCCACTGGGCTCTCGAGTCAGCCTAGGTGGTCTCGTTGCCTACGTAGAGGTGGTCGATGACTGCAGAGTACTTTTCGTTGATGACCCGACGCTTGATCTTCTGCGTCGGTGTCAGCTCCCCGGTCTCGATGGTGAAGTCGTCGGGTAGCAGATGCCAGATCCGAATCTGCTCGTAGCGAGCCAGGTTCTCGTTGACGATCTTGATTTCTTCGGTGAAGAGCGCTTTGACCTGCTCGGTTCCGAGCAGGTCCGACACGTCGTCTGCTTCGATGCCCTGCTGGCTGGCCCACGCTTGCAGGGTGTCGAAATCGGGCACCAGCAGGGCTGCGAGGAGCTTGCGGCGATCCCCTATGACCACGGCCTGACCGACGAAGCGACTGGCTTTCAAAGCGTTCTCGATCGGTGCCGGGGCGACATTCTTGCCATAGGCGTTGACGATAATCTCCTTCTTGCGGTCGGTGATCTTGAGGAAACCACCGTCGTCGATCTCGCCGATGTCACCGGTATGGAACCAGCCCTCCGGGTCGATGGCCTCGGCGGTCTGCTCCGGGAGATTGTGATAGCCCGTCATGATCTGGGGACCGCGGGCGAGGATCTCACCGTCTTCGGCGATACGCAGCTCGGTCTCAGGAATCGCCGGCCCGACGGTCCCGAGCCTGACCCGGTTCTTGGCGTTGACCGTCAGAACCGGAGAGGTCTCGGAGAGCCCATAGCCCTCGAAAATCGGAATGCCGGCACCCCAGAAGAACTCGGCCAGATCGCGCGACAAGGGCGCGCCACCCGACATGGCAAACTCGAAGTTGGTGCCCAACCGGGCCTTGATCTTGCCAAACACCAGCTTGTCCGCGAGGCCCAGTTTGAGGCCGAGCAGACCCGAGGGCTTCTTTTCCTGCAGCCGATAAGGCAGTGCCTGGCGGGCGACCTCGACCGCCCACTGGAAGATTCTCTGCTTCAGGGGCGAGCTCGAGGCTACATTCTCCTGCACCTTGGCCGAGATCTTCTCGTAGACGCGAGGCACGGAGACGAAGACGTGCGGATTGACTTCCAGGAAGTTCTTGGCCACCGCCTGCACCGATTCGGCATAGGCGATGCTGACACCTTTGTAGAAGTAGATGTAGTCGACCATTCGCTCGAAGGAGTGCGAGAGAGGCAGGAACGAGAGCGCCGTCCAGCCGCCGTCGAGATCCATCATCTGTAATGAGTTGAGGACATTGGAGGCGATATTGCGGTGTGTCAGCACCACGCCCTTGGGATTGCCGGTGGTGCCGCTGGTGTAGATGAAGGTTGCGACGTCATCGGGCTGGCAGGCGCGAGCGCTGGCCTCGAACTCTTCGTCGCTCATCGGATCTGTTTCGAGCAAGAGCTGTTCGAGGGTGGTCGTCCCGGCGTTGTCGCCGCCTCCTATGAGCACGAATCGCGTGACACTCGGCATCTTGTGTCGTTGGCTCAGCAGACCTTGCAGGCGCTGGATACTCTCGACGAAGACGATTCTGGCTCCACAGTCGTTGATGATGTAGGCGGCCTGGTCGGGAGTCAGGGTCGGGTAGATTGGCACGAGAACGGCCCCGGAACAGAGCGTAGCGAAATCTACAGTCGGCCAGTGCGGGCCGTTCTCCGCCATCAGCGCTAGTCGATCGCCTTTCTTGACGCCAAGCTCCTGCAGAGCTTTCGCCAACCGCTGTACCCGATCCACCAGATCGGATGTCGATATCGGCCGGTAGCGACCTTCGGACTTGTGCTGCAGGCAGTCGGGCATCTCGAAGCTCGATGCCTTGAGAAAGAGCTCGTTGAGCGTTTGAATCGACATCGCATCCCCCCTTAATAGCGGTAGGCCTTCGGCTGTGGGAAAAGTCTACCGCAGTCGCGAGCCGTTTGCCCCGAGTGATCGGCTACTGAGGCTCGTTCTTGACCCTGCTTGGCGCCGGCGTTATTCTTCCGCGTCTCTCCCGTACTTCTCGCGCGACTCAGAACCTGGGCGAGCGAGTTCAGTACGTGGTTCCTTCGGGGCGTAGCTCAGCCTGGTAGAGCGCACGGTTCGGGACCGTGAGGCCGGAGGTTCAAATCCTCTCGCCCCGACCAATCTTCATCCCGGTAGAAGGGGGAACTATGTCCTCGAAGCGGTTCACTCCGTACATTCCTGCGGAAACCGACCTTCCGGAGTTCACCCTCAAGGCAATCGTCCTCGGAATTCTGATGGCGGTGGTTCTGGGTGCTGCCAACGCTTATCTCGGCCTCAAGGCCGGGTTGACGATTTCGGCGACTTTTCCGGCGGCGGTCGTGGCGATCGCCGCCTTTCGGCTACCGTTTATGCGGGGCAATGTGCTGGAACAGAACATCGCCCGGACCGCCGCATCTGTGGGAGAGGCTCTGGTAGCCGGAGCCATCTTCACCATTCCTGCTTTCTTGATCGCTCGCGTCGACGGGCAGCCAGTTTGGGAGGAGTTCGACTACTGGTCGAGCACCTGGATCATGCTGGTCGGTGGAGTTCTGGGTGTCCTGTTCGTGATTCTTCTGCGCCGCACCCTGGTGGAAGACGCTGCGCTGCCGTTTCCGGAATCGGCTGCCTGTGCCGAATTGGTCAAAGCCGGGCAGAAGGGCGAGAGTGGTGCCCGCTACGTTTTCGGCGCCATCGGGCTGAGCGCGGTGTTGGAGTTGTTCAAGAACGCCAGAGGCATCGAGTTGATCGCCTACACCAAGGAGTGGTTCCTGCGCTTCCCGCGATCGTTGGTCACTCATGGCAGCCCAGAGGCGCCCATGGGAGAGGTCGTGCATCGGGGGGGCGCTTTCATCGCCGCTCCAGCCGCCTCGCCGGCTCTCATCGCCGTGGGCTACATCATCGGGCCCCGGCTCTCGGCCGTGGCCTTCTCCGGCGGAGCTTTCGGCTGGCTCTTTCTGGTGCCGTTGCTGCTCTTCATCGATCCCGATCTGGCAGCACGTGTCGGCAGCTCGGAGGGTGCCGACGTAGCCGTGTCGGTGTGGCGCAACTACGTCAGGCCCATCGCCGTCGGAGCCATGTTGGTGGGTGCCGTGCACACACTGGTGGGCTTACGGGGATCCCTCTCACAGGCTTTTCGTCGGGTCCTGGCAGATTTCCGCAAGAAGTCCCTGGTCGAGTCCGAGAAGGACGCGGGCTCACGCCTCGAGGTGGATGTATCGCTGAAGTGGATCACCCTCGGGATCGTCGCCACGGTGATCCCGATGACCTTGCTCTATTGGCACTTCACACACAGTGTCGTGGGTGCCGTCGTGTCGGCGGTGATCATGACCATCACTGGATTTCTCTTCGCCGCCGTCGGCGGATATCTGGTCGGACTCATTGGTGGATCCAACCAGCCGATCAGTGGCTTGGCGCTGTCGACGCTGATCATCGCGGCTCTGCTCATGGTCGCCATCGGTGTGACCGGAGTCGGGGGAGTCGCAGCCGTGCTCGGAGTCGCAGCCGTGGTGTGCTGCGCTTCAGCCGTCGCGGGCGACATGATCCAGGATCTGAAGGTGGGACATCTGCTCGGTGGTACGCCGTGGAAGATGGAGGTCGCCGAGATGATCTCCACCGTTCTGGTGGCCTTCGTGCTCGTGTGGCCGATGGTGTTCCTGCACGCAGGTGTTCCGGGTGGGATCGGTGGAGAACACCTGGCTGCGCCGCAGGCAGGCTTGATGGCCCAACTGGCTACCGGCATCGTCGGTGGCAATATGCCCTGGGCACTGATCGGCATAGGCATAGCCTTTGGCTTGGCCCTGGTGCTGATCGATTCGCCATCGCCGATGCTCATCGCAGTCGGCATGTACTTACACTTCGATACGACCGCGGCCATCTTCGTAGGCGGCATCTTGGCTTGGATCGTGGATCGCATTCGCAAGCGGCGAAGCTTGAGCGACCAGGCAGCGTTGGCGTCGGAGAACAAGGGGATCCTCGTGGCCTCCGGCCTGATCGCTGGTGAGGCGCTCATGGCAGTGGTGCTGGCGGCACTCTACTTTGCGTTGCCGCCCGACCCTCCGGGGGGCATCAGTTCCATTGCGAGCTCGTGGCTCGGTTTCGACACCAGTGGTCTGCTGGGAGCCTGGGGGGGATGGCTGGCCCTCCTCCTCTTCGGAATCGTCGCCTGGGCGCTCGTCAAGCTGCCTCTCGAGGATACCGATGGCTGATGGCGGAGGTGGACCCAATTCGACTCGTGGTAGGCGTTTGCTTGCCACTCGTCCCTGCTTCTCTTATTCTGGGGCGGTTCTCGATGAGACGTTGCGCCAAGCTTTGAGGAGGTTCATGTGATCTACGTGTGGGCGATTGCCATCTATCTGTTGTTTCTGGTTGGAGTAAGCGTCTCCAAGAGCCGCAAGGTCAAGACGCAAGACGACTTCATGGTCGCCGGCAGGGGAGTCACGGCGATGTTCCTCGTCGGTACCTTGGTCTGTACCTGGATCGGCTCTGGGAGTCTTTTCGGAGGCGCCGGTCGGGCATTTCGCCAAGGCTTCTCAGCCCTCTGGATGAGTGCCGGTGCCTGGCTCGGCCTGGCCATCGTCTACTACCTGGCTCCTCGGGTTCGCAAGATTGCTCAGTACACGGTGCCGGACATCTTGGAGACGCGCTACAACGCCGCTTCCCGTGTGCTGGGGACGATCGCGATCGTCATCGCCTACCTCACCATCGCCGGCTATCAGTTCATCGGTGGCGGCAGGCTGCTGGAGATTGTCACGGAAGGAGCCATCAGCGCCGACACCGGCAAGATCGTAGTCTGCGTCC
>Ga0316193_10000771_pt1 | contig 20540 bp, 17 predicted proteins | sample MerIslsedime2_MG_FD_207735 | JGI IMG/M metagenome (GOLD analysis project Ga0316193, IMG submission 207735) | Coastal sediment microbial communities from Maine, United States - Merrow Island sediment 2 | ecosystem: Environmental > Aquatic > Marine > Coastal > Sediment | place: USA: Maine... | reverse complement strand
TGTCGCCACAGCTGTCTTGAATGACTCCATTCGGATCATCGTTCACGCCGTCCAGATCCAGCCAGGGGGGATCCGGGGCGTAGGCGGGGGTGGCGGCGGTGCACTGACCGCTGATCGAGCCGTCGCCGTTCGGATCGCCGTCTGTAGAGAACCACAATCCGATATCGTGGCGGGCCTGGGCCGTTAACAGCAACTCGAAGTCGGCTGAGAACGTGACTGTGTCGCCAATGAACTTACAGCCATCGTCGATGATAGTAATGTTCGTTACATTGGCGATGCTGACGTCGTTGGCCGTACAGTTGAGGCCAAAACCGGCCTCATTTTCCATACAGCCAATATCGGTCACGACGTCGGCGTTGCCTAGGTCGTCGGCATAGGCCATCTGGGTAGCGAATAAAAAGCCCATCGCCATCAAGCCGCTCAGCAAGAGCCGCGTTAGTGGATTTGTGAACCGCGAGTTCATTGAATTAGTTTTCATCTTCATATTTCCCTGTCTGGATTCGATTACTGCCGTTGGTGCGGGGGTTGCGATAACGCCAGCCCTCGATCGCATAGGCTTTATCATGTTTTCTAATCGTTGCTTTGCTGCTATCCGGAGCTTGTGAAAGGCACTCGGGGGGATCAATTCCCCCTCTCCAACCCCGTCAGCTTGCCCGCCACGCTGTGATGGCGTTGCTATTGGGTCGTGTTCATTTGATGAATGTTGAATGGTGCCGTTGCATGAGCGTGCGCTTGGTGGCAACTCGTTGAAGTGGGTGTGTATACTCATCTCCAAATCTCCGATTGACTCGAAAACCCACGCCGGTTAGCCGACGCGGGTATAAAAAAATTATGATTGAGACGAACGACCCTGTTTCTTAAATTCTTGCCAGCTTGGCTGCTTTCGAAGTGTTGCTCTTCTACTAGCCTTAATCTCTACTAGCCTTAATCTCTGCTAGCCTTAATCTCTACTAGCCTTAATCTCTGCTAGCCTTAATCTCTGCTAGCTTTTATCTAACTCTTTACCCGTTTACTCTGTTTTCAATGCACACCGCTGCCGACGATTCGGGCAAAGATGCTTCCTGCAATCGCTATTAACCTGATGAATTCTTCTTGACATCCCTGTGGAATCGACCGGGCATATCTGTGCTGAAAAAAAAAGACGCATCTGATCTACAGATTGCGTCCTTGCTGCACTTTCCCCTGCCTGGCAGTCACCTAGTGTTGCGATGCTCGAAAACAACGCATTTATTAAAATACACCCAACTCGAACCCCAGTTCTGTGCGTTAACGAACATAGGGCATGGGACGCACAGTCCAGCCAGCCGCTTTACTCAATCGACCTGAAGCCGCTGACGTCCTTCATCCAGATCCGGGCGATCGATTTCATCCTTGACCACGGGATAACACTCGCAGCTCAGTTGCTCAAGCCTGGGCCTGTCCAGCACGGTGATGTGCCCGTGGCAGTATTTGATCACCCCGAGTTTTTGCAACTTACCGGCGGCCTGGCTGACGCCTTCGCGGCGCACGCCCAGCATGTTGGCGATCAATTCCTGGGTCATGGTCAATGTGTTGCCCGGCAGGCGGTCCAGAGACAGCAGCAGCCAGCGGCACAACTGCTGGTCAATCGAATGATGGCGGTTACAGGCCGCCGTTTGAGCAATGCTTGTGAGCAATGATTGTGTATGTTGCCAAAAGACTTCCAGGTTTCTGTTGACCAACAAAATAGACAGTGGGTCATAAACGCCAGCCCAAAAATGCTAACCGTGAAGCAATGGCGTGAAATGTATGGAATTGATAGCCCTGAACTGCTGAAGATGGACACTTAGCCAGAAAACAACCTGTTGATTCAGGCATATCGAATAACCACTCTAATCCGCCAGCAATCAGCTCGAACCCATGTAGGGAAATCTGGACGAAAGGAAGATTTGTTTCTACGACTTATAAAAAAGATGCCCCAGTCCGTTGGGGGGTGAACATACATGGCTTGGGGGAAGAAGTAGTTCATCCAACTGGGAAATCCGTATCCAACTGGGACATCTATATTTAAGTATAGGACAAGTCAGATTTTTCGCATCGCAGATAGCCGACAGGGGGCGGGATCATCCTCAAATCACTCTAGCCAACACACTCCGCGCCCAGGGATATTTTCTTGTAGTCCATGCTCATTCTTAAATTTGGAGATAGAAATGCAGAAATTACCACAAAGCAGAAAACAGTTAAGCGGCACATACAGGCCCGATAAAGACGGTAAAGGTGTAAAGCCTGGCACGGCATTGAAGGAAGCACCACCGCCGCAGGGAATGTCAGAACGCGCTCAGACTGTCTGGGAGGACTTGGCGGCTGAGACAACGGCCCTGGGTGTATTGACCTCCGCAGATTTGCCTATGCTGGCTTTACTGGCTGAAACATCGGCAACGGTATCGGAACTTGAACATACTATTCGTTCGGAGGGTTTCACCGTTTCAACGGGAGCTGGTGGCAAAAAAGCGCACCCGGCATTGAAGGCATTGGAAACGACACGCGGAGCAGTTACCCGGTTGCTGAAGGAATTTGGTTTATCGCCATTGAGCAGAAAATTCGTTGAGAAAGCACCCGTGCAAAATTTTGACCCATATAGCGATGAGGCCCTAGAGGGTGACAGTTTTCAACCACTGACACGCGGCTTTCAATCAAGTCCGCGCTGACCCCGGCAATTCAGGAAATCAGAGACACATTGCGCGAACAGAAGGAAAGCAAAAATGATAACCATTGATCTTCAGATGGCTAGACCACCATGATTCTGTGGGTGTGCTTATTGAAAGAACCGCCAGTGATTGACGGCTCTCGTTAAAGTAATTAAATGTTACCAGGAAATCCTACTTATTTACTTTTCACAACTGATCAGTCCCCACGTTTGGTACTGGAGCTGAAAAGATTGTGATTCCATCCAAAGTTGTGCCAGTTATTACGAGTGGCTCAGATGATGCACCTTTGATGTCAGAACAAAAAGCTCCCAAGATGCGCTGCGCTGCCGCCTGGTGTTTATCGACTGATTAACCCTTACCTTTCACCTCCGCTCACGTAACCGCCTCCGTGATGTTATTGCCGAGTTCTTTAAGATTCTTAGGGTCATAAACAATCGGAACACGGGTTGCGAAGCTATTCAGTTGCTCTGAGTAATAGAAATTCTTTGCTTCACGTAACGATAGGACAGACTCGTGGATCACTACGGGTGATTTACTTGCTTTATCATTCCTGCGCACATGGACCTTACGCGGTTCTTTGGCGGTACCATCACCATGGTAGTGGATGACAAAATCATCTTCTTCAAGATTGTAAGTGCGGAATTGATTTAACCACTGTGTAAAAGTCACACCTGGTGACTGAATGGCTTGACTGAGACGACTGACCATATAATCGAGTGTAATATTACCAAGCTGGCCATCAATGTAGCCGCCGCCAATATCAGCATGTACACCCGCAAACCAGACTTCTTCGATTCTGACACTATGATTGGCGAGCGTTGGTATGAATGGTTCACGACTTTCATCTAAGGCCACCAGGTGAACGGCCTTCTCTACATTCTTTGCCAGTGTCAGATCCCGGAACAGGTTGATCTTCTGGAAGTTGAGTGGTCCCAAACTGATCGGGATGCCAAAAGCACCCACGGTGTCAAAAACGCCTAGGAAACTGACCGGCAAACTTTTTTTGCTTTCTTCCTTCGGCTTGTATTTGGTGAATAACAGTTCTTCTTTTTTCGTCATCTTGTTCTTCACGGTGCGGTAGTGAAGTGTGATTGCGGCTGGCAGACCGTATTTGTCCAGTTTGCTGGCAAGCAGTCGTGCGCTTGCTGCACCCCTGCTGAAACCAAAAATACAAATACGGTCGCCCGGTCGATAGTGTTTGCAGATGCTCGCATAGGCATGGTCACGAATGTTCTTTTCACCGGCCCCGAATGCGCCCTTGTAGAAACCCATGCTGGTGATGTTCTCTTCATCGTTGCCAATGCCTCGAAAGTAAAGCCCCAGCTGTGTCGCTGTCTCCCGTTTAAATGGGATGTTTTTTTCATCCAGTTGACCCGTAAGTGAGGAAAACATCTTGTAGATATTGGTGACCGCGCCATCACCGTCGCTGCCATTTTCATCATTCCAAGTCCCGTCCATGAAAATCAACAGATTACGAGGTGTTTCCGGACCTTCACGAACAACAATATGAGTTTCTTTATGACTTGACATGGCTGCGACTCCCTAATTGACCGAATTATTAAGAGACCTTACTCCCACATATGTGGGCTCAGGGTGAACATACTAACTATGATCTAAGCGCATTCTTGATATCTTCCGATAGCTTGGTATTTGCTTACTCTCTACACAAATGGGCCTGATTCAAAAGCGAGTTCACAACAACACCAAAGGCTATTAATCTCACCTAAAGTCTCCCATACCATTTCTTTAACTATAGTTCATCGCGCCTAAAAAATGGCAGAGGACTCAACTGCTGTCTGTTGAATGAGAGGATCAATTTGAAAGCGAACACAACATTTAAAATTAAGCACAGTTTCTGAGCGCACGCGGCTTATTACGGCAGATTTTAAAATTGCTACCTATACTAAGAACGTGTCCATTAGTTCGCCGGATTAATTTAAACCGTTAATTGACTTAATTATTTTGATAGTCAAATGTGCAATTTTGGCAATAGTAAGGATCACTACAGCGGATGAGAACACAAAGTGAAAATATCCAATAAGCAGATCAAATGTTATTAAATTTAATCTAAATTTGGAGCTAGATACGATTTAATTGCTAGTGGTCTTATCTAGAAACTGAAAGACTAGCGAACTAAAGGAGATTTACAATGGCGATAATTAAAAACATTCCGCAAGTAATAATTGATGAGCATGTTGCCTGGCGTATGAACCCAACGCTGCTCGCAATCTTTGCTACTGTATTGTTCACAGGTTGCGCTGAGCAACCTGTTGCGCCTGACGTATCCACTGAGCGGTCGCCGGTTGTGCCGCCACCATCCACTGTCACAGTAACTACGCCCAGCGAGTCGGCCTTGGCTCTTCTGCGCAAGCGCGAAGGGTATCATGAGAGCGTCTATGTCGATGAAGAAGGTAAGGCAATTGCTGGACTAGGCCACAAGTTGACACCTGCTGAGCTATCCCGATATCCAGTTGGCAGAAAAGTACCTCGGGAAACATTGGATAAATGGCAACAGCGAGACACTGAAAAAGCGTGGAGCATTGCAGCCCAACAAGCGAGCGAGGTCGGGGAGCCACGCTTGACCGAGGGCTTGTTTGCTGTTGTCTTTCAACTGGGTCAATATTGGTACCGTAAGCATACAAAGACTTGGATGTACCTCAAAGGCCAGCAGTGGCGCGAGGCAGCATTAGAAGCGCAGGACTCTCTCTGGTATCGACAGACGCCAAAGCGGGTGGAAGATTTTCAGAAAGCCCTGAGGGCTTTGTAGGGGCATCTGTCCTGGTCCACCGAATCTTTCGATTCACCGCCTGAAGCGTAAGCCATCGAATATAAAACGTTTATTGTATTCTATAACCAGTAATTGATAATTATCTAACTTATTGTTTTTAATGGTGCCGATAAGAGGATTCGAACCTCTGACCTACGCATTACGAATGCGCCGCTCTACCAACTGAGCTATATCGGCTCCGAAGGGCGGCAAGTATATTCAAATCAGGACTCTGCGACAACATTGACGTAACAAGACATTTACCTACTTTTAGTTCAGGCATTGCTGACAAACATCAGATATAGATTGAGCTATCGGTCATTTCCCTGTATCCGGACAATCAATAAGTATCAGCAACACGTCGGCCAGGGGGGCTCAAACTGTGTCAGTACTTCAATCATGCCAGGGATATCGATGGTCCGTTGCCAGTAGCTTCAAGGCCGGGTCTTCCGGTTTCAGCCTGATAGAAGTCCTGGTTGCCATGACAGTGTTTTCACTTGGTCTGGCGGGCTTTTCGGGCCTGTTATTAAGCAGCATTACCGGATCGGCCCAGGCCTACCGGGAAGGCATCGCGGTCATGGCAGCAGCCAGCCTGTCTGAACAGATCCGCATGAACCCGGTCGCGTTACATCGTTACCTGGATCCACCTGAAAATATATCAATCATCTGCGCCGGTGAGATTCAATGCACACCAGAGCAGCAAGCCGACTATGACTTCAGGCTCTGGCGGCTTGAACTTGCCGATCGAATCAAGAATGCCAGGGGACTGGTCTGCCGTGATGGGACGCCACAGGATGGTGTCGAGGGAAATAACCATTGTGACGGCGCCGGTCCCCCGGTAATCAAAATTTTCTGGAGTGGCCAGGGCAATAAGCTGAGTGGTGAATCAAACCGGCGCAGATTTACGCTGGAAGTATCCTGACATGCCGGTTCCCAAATCACACCCGGGATTCTCGCTGATGGAAGTGATGATCGGTGTTTTCCTTTCTACAGTACTGATGACCGGTATCGTCCAATTACTGAGCGGGAGTGTTTCTGCCTATCGTTTACAGTTGAGCCAGAGTCAGCTCGAAGAATCCGGTCGTTTCGCGCGTGATGTTTTGCTCTCACATATCGCCCAGGCGGGCTTTCACCCCCAGCCATGGCAGAACCTGCCGGGGTTTCAGGCACTGACCAATGAATCCCTGGATGGGGGTACAGCTACGGCGGATCAACTGGGCCTGCAGCGCTGGTCCAGGCTCAACTGCTATGGCAATGAGAATCCCGTAAAGGATACCGGCGGCCAGGCTGCTTATTATCTGCTCCAAACCCGTTTTATCGTCAACAAGGCCAATAACCTGGCGATTACCTGCCGTTACGGACCTGACACCTCCAACCTGCAAACCCAGATCAATAATTTTGGCCTGATCGAAGACGTGGAATCCATGCAGGTTTTATATGCTGAAGACCGGAATGGCGATGAAATCGCTGACCGTTGGGTAAAGGCACAAAACTGGTTGCAGGAGGGCAGTATCCGGGCCGTAAAAGTGGCATTGCTCTTGTCAACACGGCAACCGTTCGAACAGGCGGTCAGTAAGCAAATCACCCTGCTGGATGAATCCTTTACCACGCCTGCAGACGGTCATTTACGCCGCGTCAGATCAATGACCACCGCTATCCGTGGCAGGCTCAAATGAGCAAACAAGTTACCAGTGTTTCACACCACACTATTCGAACTCAGACCGGCATGGTCTTACTTCTTTGCCTGATTTTTCTGATGGCACTGACCCTGCTTGGTCTGTCTGCTGCTTCGGACACAATATTACAAAGCAAACTGGCTAGTAATTTACAGGAAACTGAACGCGCCAGGCAATCCGCCCTTTCAGCACTTTCATGGGCGGAGCAATGGTTGCTGGAGCATGACGGTCCTGCCCCGGAAACCTGTTCAGCACCCTGTGATGGTTTGTTTCTTCACGCTACCGGGAGTCTGCCGAACAATCCGGAATTCGAAAGCCACTCCTGGTGGTTGAGCCAGGGCCATGAAGCGGGTATCAACCCGTTAACCGGCGAGCGAATCACGACAATTTCCGGTGACAGCATTAACCCACCGTTATGGGTCGTTGAAGTTGTTCATACCATTCCACCCGTCGAAAACGGCACATCGGATTTTCAGGTCTGGTACCGCTTACTGGCACGCGGTAGCGGACGGACGGAGACGGCGGTTTCCGTTGTTGAAAGCACAGTTGTCCGGTCCCGGCCATCTGTTGAAGATACCGGTTTATCCGTCACTGCTGTTCCAGCCCCCTGCCCTGGCTCTGAACTACACGCTCTCTGCGGACGCTTTTCATGGCGGGAACTGCGATGACCAACATGAAGTTCAGGGGAAAACCAAATTCAATTCAAGGCATGACATTGATCGAACTGAGCATCGTGGTGGCCATAGTCGGCATACTTCTGACAATGGCGGTGCCCAGCTACCGCAGCTACACCCTGCGAGTACATCGATCGGAAGCCATCAGAATGTTACTGCAGGCTTCCATGTGCCAGGAGCGTCTTAAGGCCAGCCGTGGCAACTACGATACCAGTCTGTGCAAGCCGGTCTCCGATCAGAAACGATATCAACTCAGCTATCACTCGGCGGATTCAAAAGGGCGGACCTATGTTGCGATGGCCACCCCTACAGGCGCCCAGCTTGTCGATCCCTGTGGCAGCCTGCTGCTGGACCAGAGCGGCACCAGGAGCATCAGCGCTTCAAATGTGAGTGCAGCAAATTGTTGGAGTGGTCGCTAAACAACAGGTCTCACGAACCTTTGATTTAAACAGTTAACCGACAGTCGTGATGCGTAATTCTTTGGGCAGGGCAAATTCCATATGCTCAGGAACCCCTTCAATATCAATGACACTGGCATCAACCTGCTGGCAAAGTTCCTCGATCACACCGCTAACCAGGCTCTCCGGTGCGGAAGCCCCGGCTGTCACACCGACACGCTTCACATTGATCAACCATTCAGGCCTGATGTCCTCAGCACCATCTACAAGGTAAGCCGGCACGCCGTGCTTTTCTGCAAGTTCACGCAAGCGATTGGAGTTTGAACTGTTGACCGAGCCAACGACCAGCATCAGGTCAACCTGTTGTGCCACCTCCTTGACCGCATCCTGACGGTTTTGAGTGGCATAGCAAATATCGTCATGTTTGGGTCCGACAATGGCAGGGAATTTCTGCTGTAAGGATTCAATAACCGCCTGGGTATCATCAACCGACAAAGTCGTTTGAGTCACGTAAGCCAGTTCATTCGGATAAGTCACTTCCAGCGAATTGACATCTTCGAGAGATTCCACCAGGTAAATTTTGTTGTCACGTGGTGATTCTTTGAGCCACTGTCCCAGGGTACCTTCCACTTCTGGATGTCCTGCGTGCCCAATGAGTACAGCGTCATGCCCGGACTTGCAGTGTCTTGCAACTTCCAAGTGAACCTTTGTCACCAAAGGACAGGTTGCGTCAAAGACCTTCAAGCCGCGCTGCTCACCGGCCTTACGTACATTCTTTGATACACCATGGGCGCTGAAAATGACGTAGGCGTTGTCCGGAACATCATCCAGCTCCTCGACGAATATGGCGCCCAAACCCGCCAGGCGATCTACTACGAACCGGTTGTGTACAACCTCGTGGCGAACGTAAACAGGCGCACCGAACAGCTCCAGTGCACGTTCAACGATCTCAATTGCCCGGTCTACACCGGCACAAAAACCACGCGGATTGGCCAGTAGTATTTCCATCAGCCTTCAACAGGAGATTTGCTTGAGCCCGAAAGAAACAGACCGTCAATCAACAGAAGTGTCACACCACAGGTAATCGCTGAATCAGCCAGGTTAAATGCCGGCCAGTGCCAGTCCCGGTAATAAACATCGATGAAATCGACCACGTAACCATGGTTAATCCGGTCAACCAGGTTGCCGACAGCACCTCCGATAATCAAACCAAGTGCTGCTGCAGTCAGTTTCTCCCGCGGTGGCAAACGAAACAACCAGACAACAAGCACCAGTGTTACCACCGATGCCAGGCCGGTGAATAACCAGCGCTGCCACCCACCGGCGTCACTGAGAAAGCTGAATGCTGCGCCATAGTTATGCGCCAGGGTCATATTCAACCACGAGGTCAACTCCAGCGGACGGTATAAGGTCAGGGATTGCGTGGCAATATTCTTGGTCCACAGGTCCAGCACGACAATCAGCACGGATACCGCCAGCCAGGTAAATGCCATTTGTTTGGGAAACATCCCTTGAGACTTTTGTGGCTGACTATTCATATTATGCGAGTCTGCGTGTTTCCCCGGCACCTGTCACGTTTTCAATACAGCGGCCACATAAATCCGGATGCTCTTCGGATTGACCCACGTCTGCACGCTGGTGCCAGCATCGTACGCATTTCTCATCGGCGCTCTTTTCAACCCAGACGTAGTAATCCGGAGTTTCATACCGGTTATCGGGTACAGCAGTTTCAAGGGATTCAACCGTTGCTTCGGAAACAATCAGGATGAAGCGTAATTCATCACCCCATTTTTCCAGGAACTTACGATGGCCATCACTCCGCGGCTGAATGTGAACACTGGCTTCCAATGAACCGCGAATGATTTTATCCATACGCAAGGGCTCAATAGCCTCGTTCACCGTGTTGATGAGATTGATGGTTTCGTCCCAGAAATCCTTGTCATAATCTCCGTCATCCAGGGCAAAAAGACCGCCGTACCACTCACTCATGAAAACACTGTCTTCTCTGTCACCCGGCATGACCGCCCAGATTTCTTCGGCCGTATAGCTCAATACCGGTGCGATCCAGCGGACCAGGCTTTCCAGTATGTGATACATGGCGGTTTGCGCGGAACGACGCGGCAGGCTATCCCGTCCGGTGGTGTAAAGCCGGTCTTTTAAAACATTCAAATAGACCGCGCTCAGTTCCAAAGCACAGTAGTTATTGATCTTCTGATAAACCTGCATGAACTGGTAATCATCATATGCCTGGCTGATCTCATTCTGGACCTGCAGGGCCCGGTCCACCGCCCAACGGTCAAAAGGAAGCATTTGTTCCGCTGCAAGTGCGTCGGCGGGAACAAATCCATCCAGGTTACCGAGCAGGAATCGTGCGGTATTGCGGATTCGGCGGTAGGCATCTGAAACCCGTTTGAGAATTTCATCCGATACCGTCATCTCCTGGCGGTAGTCCGCCGCTGCAACCCACAGCCTGAGCACGTCGGCACCCAGCGAATTCATGACCTTTTGCGGTGCAATGACGTTACCCATCGACTTGGACATTTTTTTGCCGTCAGCATCCACGACGAATCCATGGGTTAAAACCTGCTTGTAAGGAGCCTCGCCATGCATCGCGACCGATGTCAGCAGGGAAGACTGAAACCAGCCACGGTGCTGATCGGAACCTTCCAGGTAAAGATCTGCCGGCCGGCGTAATTCTTCACGCTCATCCAGCACACAACGATGACTGACGCCGGAATCAAACCATACATCGAGAATATCCCTGACCTGTATGTACTCGGATTCATCAACACCCAGTTGTTGATAGATATCGTCTTCATACCAGCAGTCGATACCATGCTCTTCAATCAGATCGGCTGCTTTATACATCAAGGCATCGGTTTGTGGGTGTAGTTCTTCGCTTACACGGTGTACAAACAGTGTAATCGGCACGCCCCAGGTTCGCTGCCTGGAAATACACCAGTCAGGACGGCCTTCGATCATGCCGGTAATGCGTTCTTCACCCCAGCCCGGAACCCAGCGTATATGTTTGATGGCTTCCAGCGCACGCGTACGCAAACCAGCCTGGTCCATATCGATAAACCATTGGGGTGTCACGCGGAAGGCAGTTGGTGTTTTATGCCGCCAACAATGTGGGTAGCTGTGTAAAAATGACTCGTGGTGCAGCAACACTTTTTTGTCATCTAGCAGTTCAAGAATGCTCGCGTTGGCATTCCAGACAAATTCACCTGCAAATAACTCGGTATCGGGCAGAAACAGACCATCGGCCCCAACCGGACTGGTAACAGGCAAATCATATGGTTTGCCAACGATAAAATCGTCCTCGCCATGTCCGGGAGCCGTATGTACGGCACCCGTACCCGCTTCGGTTGTGACATGTTCACCCAGAATGACCGGTACCTGGCGGTCGTAAAAAGGATGTTGCAACAACTGGTACTCCAGTGCTGCTCCCTGGCAGGAACCCAGCACCTCTGCGTTTTCCAGCCCTATGCGATCAACAACCGCATCTTTCAAATCATCAGCCAACACGATCGCCAGGAGTTGACCCTGCCAAATGCCTTGCACCAGCACGTATTCGAGCTCTGCGTGCAGGGCAACCGCCTCGTTGGCGGGTAAGGTCCAGGGGGTTGTCGTCCAGATCGGAATACCAATATTTCCTTCAACGGAAACAACGCCAAATGCTGCCAGCATTGCCTTCGGGTCCACGGCGGTGAACATCACATCAATGGCGGGAGAGGTTTTATCCCTGTATTCAATCTCGGCTTCGGCCAATGCCGAGCCACAGTCAAAACACCAGTTAACCGGCTTGACGCCCTGGTCAAGATGACCGCCTTCAATAATTTTAGCCAGGGCACGAACCATATTTGCTTCATAGGAAAATTTGTTGCTGGCATAGGGATCATCCCAGGTACCCAGCACGCCAAGGCGTTTGAAACCTTCACGCTGGATGGCTATCTGCCGATCAGCATATTCCCGGCATTTTTGCCGGAAGGTGCGGGCATCGACTTTACGGCCAACCTTGCCGACCTTCTTTTCAACCTGTAATTCGATGGGTAGACCGTGACAGTCCCAACCAGGCACATACGGTGATTTAAAACCCGCCAGCAAGCGCGATTTGACAACCATATCTTTCAGGATCTTGTTGACCGCGTGACCAATATGAATATCACCGTTGGCATACGGCGGGCCGTCATGCAGGATAAACAGGGGCCGGTCAGCCGTGTGCTCCTGGATGCGCTCATAGAGTCCGCTTTCTTCCCAATGCTTGAGCATAACGGGCTCGCGGTTGGCCAGATTGGCTTTCATTGGGAAAGCTGTATGTGGCAGATTGATTGTGTCTTTGTAGTCCATGCTTATCTGTACTTGTTTCGCTATTCAGTTTTCATTTCGTGACAGACAAAGTCTTGCCTGACGCTCATCTTCCCGCATTTGCACGACGAGGTCATCAATATCTTTAAAATGCGTTTCATTCCGGAGTTTTTTTACAAACTCCACTTCCAGTCTTTGACCGTACAAGCTGCCTTCAAAATCAAACAGGTGTGCCTCGACCAAGAACCCTTCACCACCCACTGCCGGTCGTGTTCCAAGGTTCGCAACGCCGTCGTACCAGCCACTATCACCCCAACGGGCTCTTATCGCGAAAACCCCCATTAACGGACTGGGTTCCGCTGCCAGGCGTATATTGGCCGTCGGGTATCCCAGCTGGCGACCGAGTTGACGGCCCCTGATAACCCTGCCTGACATGCAAAATGGCCTGCCCAGCAAGTGACTTGCCTTTTTCAGATCACCGCTAACGAGACTTTCACGGATATTGGAGCTTGACGCCCGGCAACCCTTAACATCAAGCATTGGAACCGCATGTAATTCGAAGCCCAGCTTCTCGCCTGACCGGCGAAGTGATCCAACATCACCTTGCCTGCCCTTGCCATAACGGAAGTCCTCGCCCACCACCACGTGTTTCGCCGCCAGTGTCTCTACCAGTACTGACCGGACAAATTCTTCCGCACACATTCCGGCCAGGGCCTGGTTAAAACGCATCAACCAGACCAAATCTATGGCCTCAGCCGACAGGTATTCAAGCTTTTGGCGCATGGACATCAGGCGTGCCGGTGCAGTGTCGGGCCGGAACCATGCCTGGGGCAATGGTTCGAATGTGACAACTGCAATCGAATGCCGACCCTCAGCCAGTGACTCACAAAGCCGGATCAGCGATTGGTGTCCAAGGTGTAAACCATCAAAGTTACCGATGGTTACTACCGAAGACTGCAGCAACTGTCTACGCGGATTGTCTCTAATTACCTGCATAAATATGTCTGATTACAAAGCAGCGGATTATAGCAGGCACTGCCCGTTGAGCACGTAAATTTGATACCGTAACCCGTTATTTTGCGCCACGCAGCAGGTCATGGGTTTTAATACCGGCAACCATGCAGGTGAAAACATAGACAACAACACCAAAGGCAATACTCAGGCTGAGGTTCTTGACCCTTAAAGCTACCGTGGCCTGGTACCAGCTTTCGATATCGTGGGTCATAAAATATAGCAGAGAGCCCATGGCTGAGCTTGCCAGAATGATGGCAATCCACAGCCTTATCCAACCACGTTCAGGAAGATACACATTGCGTTTCCTGAGTCCGCGGAACAGCAACAATGCATTCAGGTAAGCGGCGGCCGAACTGGCCAATGCCAAACCGGCATGCGGGCCTTCAAAGCCATTGCGTAAAAGCAGACCCACAAACAACAGGTTTAAGCCCATATTTGTCACCATGGCGGCAATGGCTATTTTGACCGGTGTGCTGGTGTCCTGACGGGCGTAATAACCCGGAGCCAGCACCTTGACCGCTATGAATGCGGGCAGGCCAGCAGAATATGCGACCAGGCTATAGGCTGACATACGTACATCATCCTGTTGGAACGCATCGTACTGGAACAGGGTAGTCAGTATGGGACCGGCAAGGATAATCAGACCCACGGCGGCGGGTACGGTTATGATGACCGCAAGACGTAAGGCCCAATCAAGCGTTGCCGAAAACTCCGTGGTACTCGCCTTTGCATGTTTTTGGGACAGGTTGGGGAGAATGACGGTTGCCAGTGCAATACCCAGTACACCAAGCGGAAACTCAAGCAAACGGTCGGAGTAATACAACCAGGAAACACTTCCGGATACCAGGAACGTCGCGATGATACTGTCGACCAGCAAATTGACCTGGGCCACTGATGAGCCAAACAGGGTCGGGATCATTAACTTCATGATGCGGCGCACACCCGAATGACGCCAGCCCCAGCGTGGCCGCGGCATCAGACCCAGCTTCATGAGTGCCGGAATCTGGATCAATAACTGCGCAAAACCGGCTGCCAACACACCCCAGGCGAGGGCGGTGACCGGCACTTCAAGATGGCCTGCCAATAGCAGGGCCGAGGCAATCAGGGACAGATTGAGCAAGATCGGTGTTAACGCAGGGACCAGAAACCGTTCAAAGGTATTAAGGATTCCACCTGCAAGCGCGGTCAGCGAGATCAGCATGATATAAGGGAAAGTGATCCGCAGCATGCCGGCGGACAGATAGAACTCAGGCCGGTCATCAGCCAGCCAGCCCGGTGCAAAAACCGACAAAACCAAGGGTGCGGCGAGTATGCCTATTGCTGTTAGAACCAGCAATACCGCAGCCAGTGTACCTGTAACGTGGTCGATCAGATCACGTAGCGCCTGCCGGTCACCATTGGCTTTGTATTCCGACAGAACAGGTACAAATGCCAGTGAAAAAGAGCCTTCGGCAAACAGGCGGCGCATAAAATTGGGTATTTTGAACGCCAGGAAAAAGGCATCCGTTTCGCCGCTGGCACCAAACATCTTTGCCAGGACAACATCGCGAACAAAACCAAGAATTCGGGAAACAATGGTCGCACTGCCTACCGTAGCAGTCGATTTCAGCAGTTTCATACCAGTTTGAAACCTGATGCTTGCTCTGACCCGAAAAAAATCATGCGTTTTTACCTGTTAAATGATTGACCCGACGAAGAAAAACTAAGATACTACGCGGCTACATTCTGAACCAGTATTTATGGAGATTTACCTTGGCTAACAGTTTATCAGCACGCAAGCGTGCACGTCAGGCCGAAAAGCATCGTTTGCGTAATGCCAGCCAACGCTCGCACGTACGCACATCGATCAAAAAAGTTCTTGCGGCGATTGAATCCGGCGACAAAAGTGCAGCTGAAGAAGCCTACAAGGCTGCTGTGCCTGCCATCGATCGCTCGGTGTCCAAGGGACTGATGCACTGCAACAAAGCGGCGCGTCATAAGTCACGTATGAACAAGCACGTTCGCGATATGTAATCCACGGCTCGATTCATGTTTCATGAATTGAGCCCTTGGAAAGAGATTACTAAAAAGCCCTGTCAGAAACAGGGCTTTTTTATGTCCGAAAAAGGGTAATCCTGATATTTAGTTCTCAGTGTCAGGCAAAGAATCCCATTCCTTTTGCTGTTCCGTTTCCAGTTCTTTCATTTCATCCAGTGCCCGCCCGATATTTTGAACCAGCTCATCGGTACCCGTTTGGGTAACCGAAGAAATCATGAACCAGGGATCTGTCCAGCTCAACTCTTTCAAAACCTTCTCAACGATGGTTTTTGCCTCTTCCTGATCGAGAACATCTATCTTGGTGAATACCAGCCAACGTGGTTTCTCACCCAGGTCACGGTCAAAATTGACAAGTTCCTGTTCCAGTTTGCGAATCGCATCCCCGGGTGGCATCTCGTCCATCGGCGCAATCTCCACCAGGTGCAGCAACAGCTTTGTTCGTTGCAGGTGCTTGAGGAATTGAACGCCCAGACCAGCACCTTCGGCGGCACCTTCGATCAGACCGGGAATATCCGCGATCACAAAACTGCTGTCAAACCCGACACGAACCACGCCAAGATTCGGGTACAGTGTCGTAAAAGGGTAATCTGCCACTTTTGGCCGGGCGGCTGAAACCGTGCTGATCAAGGTGGATTTACCGGCATTTGGAAAACCCAGCAAACCAATATCGGCCAGCACCTTCATCTCCAGGTGCAACTGGAAATCTTCCCCCGGCTGTCCCGGCGTAAACTTTCGAGGCGCCTGGTTGGTTGAACTTTTAAAGTGCACATTGCCCAGACCGCCTTGACCACCACGCGCGACCAGCAAATGCTGACCATGCTCTGTTACATCACCCAAGACCACTTCATTGAGTTCATCGACCACCATCGTTCCCAGTGGCACACGGATGTAAATATCTTCACCCTTTTTTCCGTATCTTTGCTGACCCTTACCGATCACGCCATTTTGTGCCTTGTAAATGCGACGGTGCCGGAAATCCACCAACGTGTTCAAACCCGAATCCCCTTCCAGGTACACACTGCCGCCATCACCGCCATCGCCACCGTCAGGCCCACCGAACGGAATATACTTCTCCCTGCGAAATGACGCCGAGCCATCACCGCCTTTACCGGCAATCACATGTATGGATGCTTCATCAACAAATTTCATAACGGGTCAGTCCTTGTGTTGGCTCTATGATACAGAGAAACACTGTGCCAATTTGACACAATCGCGCCGCACATCCATGTGCTCACTCGCGATATACCGTTCATACCCCAGGGCACCCTCTCGACCAGTTCCTGGTCTCACCTTGTCCTGAACATAAAAAACCCTGCCGAAGCAGGGTTCTTTTATTACTTTCAGGTCGATGTTTCAGCTTTCTGCTGTCACCACGCTGACAAACCGGCGTTTGGGCATTCCACGTTTCTTGAATTCCACTTTACCTTCGCTCAAAGCGTACAGTGTGTGGTCACGACCGATACCCACATTTTCACCTGCGTGAAACTGTGTGCCGCGTTGGCGAACAAGGATGTTGCCAGCGAGAACTTCCTCACCACCAAAGCGCTTCACGCCAAGATATTTAGGGTTGGAATCGCGACCATTACGCGTACTACCACCTGCTTTCTTATGTGCCATGATTCAATTCCTCTGCTATTCGGCGTCGCTTTTGACTTCAGCTTCAGGTTTCGCGGCTTCAGGCTTCTCAACCTTGGCTTTGGATACCTTCTTTTTTGGCGCTGAAGCAGCAATGCCGGTAATTTCAATCCGGGTAAAATCCTGCCGATGCCCCATACGTTTCATATGGTGCTTACGACGTTTGAATTTGAGAATCCGGATTTTTTCCCCACGGCCGTGCTCGACTACCGTGGCTGTGACTGTCCCGCCTTTCAGGTATGGTGTTCCGACTTTTACGTCTTCACCTTCACCTACCATCAGCACCTGGTCGAGTTTAACCGTTGTGCCTTTTTCGGCGTTAAGTTTTTCAATTTTTAAAATATCTCCGGTGGTAGCGCGATACTGCTTGCCACCGGTTGCGAATACTGCGTACATGGTCAATGCCCCGAGTTCGGAAGAGCCCTACAAAAGGGCGAGAATATTAGCGGTTTTATTGCGATTGGTCAACCATTGTTAGCGTAAAAGTTCACGAATGTTCCGTAGCGGTAAAACTGAGTGGGTTAATAGTGATCATTCTCGCGGTGATACTAATACAACACGCTGATACTTCGGCCAATCTGGCCCGGGCCGGTCTCTCGACCCGCTCTCAAACTCATCATCTGCGAACTTCTATCAACCTACTCTTACACATAAGGCCTACTTTCATTGCAAAAGGGGGGTATAGTACATGGTTTGAAATCGTTTCGGCACTCTCAATGAAAAGCATCAAGATTCGCGGCGCCCGCACCCACAACCTGGCCAATATTGACCTTGATCTACCGAGGGATAAACTGATTGTGGTTACGGGTCTTTCCGGTTCAGGAAAGTCATCGCTGGCTTTTGACACAATATACGCAGAAGGACAACGCCGGTACGTAGAATCACTTTCAGCCTACGCCCGCCAGTTTCTGTCTGTGATGGAAAAACCGGATATCGACCACATTGAAGGGCTTTCTCCTGCCATATCAATTGAACAGAAATCTACTTCGCACAACCCGCGCTCCACGGTTGGCACCATAACTGAAATATATGACTACCTGCGTCTGTTGTGGGCGCGTGTAGGTACACCCTGCTGCCCTGAGCACGGGCAACCACTGGAAGCCCAGACCATCAGCCAGATGGTTGACCAGGTGATGAGTCTGCCGGAAGGTTCAAAAATGATGTTGTTGGCACCGGTGGTTCGTGACCGGAAGGGTGAACACGCACAATTATTTACCGAGTTGCGCGCGCAGGGTTATGTTCGTGTTCGTGTCGACGGCAATGTACACCTTATTGATGACGTGCCGGACCTTGAATTACGGCGCAAGCATACCATTGAAGTCGTCGTCGACCGATTCAAGGTTCGGCCTGATCTCAAACAGCGTCTGGCTGAATCCTTTGAGACAACACTACTGTTATCCGACGGCCTCGCCTTGTTATCTCCAATGGAAGTAGCTGAAGAGGGTAACAGCAGTATTTTAACTGAGAAGTTAATGAGCTCCCGCTATTCCTGCGTTCAATGTGATTACAGCTTGCAGGAAGTCGAACCGCGCATGTTCTCTTTCAATAATCCGAACGGTGCCTGTCCGGGTTGTGACGGCCTGGGAGTGGCCCAGTTTTTTGATCCCGATCGTGTCGTCAGCAACCCCCATGTGAGCCTGGCCGGCGGTGCAGTGCGGGGCTGGGATCGTCGTAATGCATATTATTTTCAGATCATCAAGGCGCTGTCGGAGCACTATGGCTTTGACATAGAGGTTCCATTCGAAGAACTATCCAAAAAACACCGCGATATTATTCTCTACGGTAGTGGAGATGAGATCATCGAGTTTACCTATTTTGGCGAAAGAGGCACGCAGAAGCGGCGACACCCGTTTGCGGGCGTCATCCCCAACCTCGAAAAACGATTCCGGGAAACCGACGCAAGAATAGTGCGTGAAGAATTATCGAAATATATATCCCAGAAACCCTGCCCCGAATGCCACGGGCAGCGCCTGAACCAGCAGGCCAGGCATGTTTTCGTGGCGGATATCAACCTGCCAACCGTCACGGCATGGCCAATTTTGAGTTGTTTGAAATTTTTCGATGAACTTGCCCTGGGTGGAAGCAAAGGTGCGATTGCAGAGAAAATAGTCAAGGAAGTCCATCAGCGCCTTCAGTTTCTCGTCAACGTTGGCTTGGACTACCTGACACTTGACCGCAAGGCCGGCACCTTATCCGGTGGCGAGGCACAGCGTATCCGGCTTGCCAGCCAGATCGGGGCGGGCCTTGTCGGTGTGATGTATATTCTTGACGAGCCTTCAATCGGTCTTCACCAGCGGGACAACGAACGCCTGCTTTCGACCCTGTTACGTTTGCGTGATATCGGAAACACCGTGATCGTGGTCGAACATGATGAAGAGGCCATTCGAACGGCGGACCACGTTGTTGATATGGGTCCGGGTGCCGGTGTGCACGGCGGTGAAGTTGTTTTCAGTGGAAAACCCGAAGACCTGGTCAACAGTGACGCAACACTGACCGGAAAGTACCTTTCAGGAAAACTGGAAATCGAAATCCCCCCGGGGCGAACAACAGCGGATCCGCAAAGGGTTTTCAGATTGATCGGGGCCACCGGCAATAACCTCAAGGATGTCACCTTGGAAATTCCCGCCGGCTTATTGACCTGTGTTACGGGAGTTTCCGGATCAGGCAAATCGACGCTAATCAACGATACGCTGCACCGCCTGGCAGCCCAGGAACTTTACGACTCCAGAACTCAGCCGGCACCTTATAAATCGGTGGAAAATTTGCACCTTTTCGATAAGGTAGTGGATATCGATCAATCCCCCATCGGTCGCACACCACGTTCCAACCCGGCCACCTACACCGGCCTGTTCACACCCATACGCGAGTTGTTCGCAGGCACCCAGGAAGCACGTGCCCGGGGTTATATGCCGGGGCGCTTCAGCTTCAATGTAAAAGGCGGGCGTTGCGAGGCCTGTCAGGGTGATGGCTTAATCCGTGTCGAAATGCATTTCCTGCCTGATATTTATGTGCCCTGTGACGTCTGTCACGGCAAGCGCTACAACCGTGAATCCCTCGGTGTTCACTATAAGGGCAAGAACATCCACGAGGTGCTGGGCATGACTGTTGAGGTGGCATTGGAGTTTTTTGCACCGGTGCCCGTAGTGGCCCGCAAACTACAAACCCTGATGGACGTCGGCCTCTCCTACATCACCCTTGGTCAAAGCGCGACGACCCTGTCCGGCGGTGAAGCTCAGCGGATCAAGCTGGCCAAGGAGCTGTCCAAGCGCGATACCGGCCAGACACTGTATATACTGGATGAACCAACCACCGGCTTACATTTCCACGACATCCGGCAGTTGCTGCAGGTACTGAACCGGTTAAGT
>Ga0316193_10000770_pt1 | contig 20543 bp, 18 predicted proteins | sample MerIslsedime2_MG_FD_207735 | JGI IMG/M metagenome (GOLD analysis project Ga0316193, IMG submission 207735) | Coastal sediment microbial communities from Maine, United States - Merrow Island sediment 2 | ecosystem: Environmental > Aquatic > Marine > Coastal > Sediment | place: USA: Maine... | reverse complement strand
AGCCTTGCTATGGATCAAGTGGGCCGGTGTTGCGTATCTTGTTTATCTCGGCATTCGCACATTTAGAGAGCCGGCCGATGATCTCGGCGGGATCGAGGCCGCCCCGGCGATGTTCGGACGCGGCTGCATACTTGCACTCCTGAACCCGAAGACGCTGCTGTTCAACGCGGCTTTCATTCCACAGTTTGTCGGCGCGGCCGATGCCACGGCATCACAATTGGGCCTGGTGGCCGCCGTGTTTCTTGCCGTGTTGTTCGTTGGTGACGTGCTCTGGGCTGCATTCGCGAGTTCGGCGGGACGCGTTCTTACTCGCTATGCGACGATGCGAAATCGCCTGACAGGTACTTTTCTAACAGCAGCAGGGATCGGACTGGCCTTGTCCAACCGCTAGTATTTCAACCAGGATAAAAATGAAGCGCAGAGATTTTCTGAGCCGCGCCGCCGCGGGCGGCGCCATACTCACGATGCCAGCCTTCCTGCAGGGCTGCGGTACGCAATTGGCATCGATCATTTCGGAGCCGCCACCCGAGAACCCGTTTCTGACGTCGTTCGGCGTGGACGAGTCGACCGTAACGCAGGTTATGTCGGCGCTGACGTCGAACGGCGCCGATATTGCGGACGCCTATTTTCAGCACACGCGATCGAACAAGCTTACTTTCACGGACAGCGCCGTTGGCAATGTTGGGTCAGCTGTGGAGCAGGGCGTCGGACTCAGGGTTGTGAAGGGCGATCACACGGGATTCGCTTTCACAGAGGACCTCTCGCTTCAAGCGATGCTGGCTACAGCGGAGTCCGCGGCGCTTATTGCAGGCGGCACAACAGTCACCAACGCACCCGCATTGCAGTTCTCGCCGACGGGCGATCTGTACGTGGTTGCGGTGCCGTGGGGCGATGTTGGAGTCGACCGCAAAACCGCGATTCTTCAATCGATTGACGAGAAGGTGAGGGCGGCCGACCCGGCCATCGAAAAAGTCACAATGAACTGGGACGATGTCGATGAGCGCGTGATGGTTGCGACACTCGACGGCAGCGTTGCCACAGATAGTCGGCCAATGACTCGCCTCACGCTTGTTGTAACCGCGACAAGGGGTGGCGAGACTCAAACCGGATTCTCGAGCATGGCGGCCCGTGCCGGGATTGATTGGTATACCGAAGACCGCATCACAGATCTCGTTGATGAGGCGGTTTCACGAACACTTGTGCAATTCGATGCGCGTCGCGCCCCGAGCGGCGAGATGCCCGTGATACTTGCGGCTGGCGCCAGCGGTGTTGTTTTGCACGAGGCCGTCGGTCACGCCTTCGAGGCCGACTTCGTGAAAGACGGGTCGAGCCCGTATGGCGGCAGGATTGGTACGAGCGTCGCCAGCGCAGACGTTTCACTCATCGACGATGCGACGCTTCCAGGCGAGCGCGGCGCGCTCAATGTCGACGATGAGGGCAGTCAAACGGGCCGCACTGCGCTGGTTGAGAATGGCGTACTTGGTTCCTACCTGCACGATCGCGCCAGTGCCCAAGACTTTGGTGTCGCCCCGACGGGCTCCGGTCGGCGTGAATCGTTTCGGCACGCGCCGTTGCCGCGCATGACTTGCACGACGATGCAGAACGGACCGCACACGCGCGACGAGATCATCGCGGCGGTCGATTTGGGGATCGTTTGTGAAACCTACTCGGATGGCCAGGTGGATCTGGGGGGTGGCGATTTCACGTTCCAGGTCAAGAACGGCTGGCTGGTGGAGAACGGCAAGGTGAGTGCTCCGATCAAGGACGTGCAGATCAGCGGTAATGGTCCGGATCTGCTATCCAGGATCACGATGGTCGGGAACGACTCGCAACTCGACGCGGGCGGCTGGTCCTGCGGTAAAAAGGGTCAGGTGGTGCCTGTATCGCAGGGCATGCCGACGGTTCTCGTTTCCGAGTTGATCGTTACCTGACGCTAGGCGCTGCCGCCGCCGTCAATCGGGATCGCGGCACCGGTTATGTGCGTCGCGGCTTCGCTTGCCAGGAACAGCGTGAGCGCCGCGACTTCCTCGGGCTCGGCGACGCGACCGTTCGGCACGGCTTCGCTGCACTCCTCGAGGTATTCGTCGACATCGACTCCCTCAGCCTCGGCGTCGGCCGTGAGCATCGGCGTATCGACGTCACCCGGGCAGACGGCGTTGACGCGCAGGCCGTCGCGCGCGTGGTCCCTGGCCATCGCCCTGGTCAGCAATACGAGGCCGCCTTTGCTCGCGCAATAAGACGCTGCCCGCTCGCCACCCTTCAGGCCCCAGTCGGAGGCGATATTGACAATACTGCCCTCAGCTTTAAGCAAATGGGGCAGAGCAGCCCGGCTCAGGTAGAACGGCACATCGAGATTGGTGGCGATGGTTTCGCGCCAGTCGTCATCGCTCGTCTCCGCAACGCTGCCGCGTATATAAATTCCGGCATTATTGACAAGGCAGTCCAGCTGACCGAATTCGTCGATGGTGTCGGCGAGCAGTTCGTCGCAGTCGTCCGATTTGACGAGATTGCCTGTCCACGTGACTATCCTCTCCGACACGTCAGCAACCTCTTCGAGGCGTCCTTCATTGCGACCGGCCGCCATGACATCCCAGCCGGCTTCCGCGAATGCGATGGCGACTGCGGCGCCGATTCCCGAACTTGCACCTGTGACCAGTGCTACGCTCATTATGTTTCCCCGCGTGCTATTACGTGTTATCCAGTGTATCTCATGGAATCCAAGGATTCGTTACAAAGCCTCGGTTGGCGACCATTTTTTCAAGCCCAGGTAGAGCCTGACAGCAACCTGTTGCCAGCGCGTGTGCTGAACGTGCATCGCGGGCGCGTTGAGGTTGCACATGCGGATGGCGTCGAGTTCGTAGAACTTGCGGGTAAGGCTGCAAGAATTGCCGTCGCCGTCGGCGACTGGGTGTTGCTCGACACCGAAGGGCCAAGGATTGATCGCTGCCTGGAGCGCATAGGGCTGTTCCAACGGCGTGCTGCCGGCACCGGCGGTGAGATCCAGCTGATCGCGGCCAATATCGACACCCTGTTCATCGTGACGTCGGCCAATCGCGATTTCAACGTTGCCCGGCTCGAGCGCTATCTCGCCATTGCACACGATGCTGGTGCGTTTCCCGTGATCGTGATCACCAAGGCGGACACCGTGGATTCTGCGAGCGACTTCGTCAGCGAGGCGAGCACGCTGTCGCCGGGGGTGCTGGTCGAAGCGCTCGATGCGCGCAGTTCGAAAGACGTTGAGATTCTCCGGCCGTGGTGCAAATCGGGCCAAACAGTGGCATTGCTTGGATCTTCGGGCGTCGGCAAATCGACGCTGATCAACACACTGACAGGCGACCACCAGCTCACAAAGGCAGTACGTGAGGATGATCAGCGCGGGCGGCATACGACGACGTCGCGTTCCATGCACCGCTTGCCCGGTGGTGGATGGCTGGTCGACACGCCGGGTATGCGAGAACTGCAACTGGTCGACGTGGGTGGCGCCCTTGACGATGTGTTTGCGGAAGTGGTGGCTTTGGCCGGCGAATGCCGGTTTTCGGATTGTTCGCACGAGACGGAGCCGGCGTGTGCGGTGCAGGCCGCGATCACGGCCGGGACGCTGGATGCGGAGCGTCTCCGACGCTACCGCAAGCTGTTGTCGGAGGACAGGCGTAACACGGAGACTATCGCAGAGCGGCGGTCACGCGATAAGAATTTTGGCAAGATGGTGAAGTCCGTCATGGCCGACAAACAGAAGGACAAAGGCAATAGACACTAAATGACATCCATTGATCTCAACGCAGACCTGGGCGAGGGCGATCCTTATGACGAGGAACTCCTTCAGATCGTTTCAAGCGCCAATATTGCTTGCGGGGGCCATGCTGGCGACGACGAGTCCATGGCGCAGACGATTCGCTCGGCGATCGAGAACGGCGTGGCAGTCGGTGCGCACCCGGGGTACCCGGATCGGGACGGCTTCGGCCGCCAGAGCGGCTTTATGCGGGGCGACGAGCTGTACGATTCACTCACCGTGCAGGTCACGGCGCTTTCCGATACGGCGGCGCAGATGGGTGCGAGAATTGCACACATCAAACCCCACGGAGCGCTTTACAACGACGCGGTTGGCGATCGGGAACTTGCTGACCTTATTGCACGCGTTACCGCGGAAACACCGGGCGAGCCGGCGTTCGTCGGGATGGCAAACTCCGAGCTGGAGTTTGCAGCGGATCGCCATGGTCTCAGGTTCGTCGCCGAGGCATTCGTGGATCGTGCCTATGAAGCCGATGGAACCCTGGTTTCGCGTAAGGAGCCCGGGGCCGTGCACGAGGACCTGGCAGTCGCTACAACCCAGGCCGTGCGCCTTGCCGAGGATGGACAGGTGACAGCCCGCAATGGAGACGAGGTAAGCGTACGGGCCGATACCTTGTGTATTCACGGCGATACGCCGGGCGCCGCAGAAAAAGCCAGGGCTGTTCGCGACGTACTTGAGTCCCATGGGGTGGAGATTCGTGCTCAAACGCTGCGGTGACGACCTTATTTCCATCCTGGTCGCGAGTCCTCCGGAAGCGCAGGGGCTGGCGGAACAGTTGCGGGCAAGCGGGAACTGGCTGGATGTCGTACCGGGAATAGATTCAGTCGTTGTCCGTTTCGATGCGACCCGACTCGATGCCGGCGAGGCACAGCGCGGGATCGAGGCTTCGCTGGCGGCCGGCATCGAACCACTGCGAGTGCGTGAGGAACTGATCGAGATACCGGTCGTCTACGGTGGCGAGTATGGACCTGATCTCGAGGATCTTTGTCGTGAAATCGGGATGACTCCGGATGCATTCATCGCACTCCATACGGGTAGCGAGTACACCGTCGATATGGTCGGGTTCACGCCCGGCTTCGCGTTTATCGGCGGACTCGATGAAAGACTACGAATTCCACGACGTTCTGCACCACGGCTGCGTGTCGAGGCCGGTTCTGTCGGCATCGCCGATGGTCGGACCGGTCTGTATGCCATGGCAAGCCCGGGAGGATGGACGCTCGTCGGCCGCACACCACACTGCTTGTTCGACCCCGGGGCAGAGACACCGTTCGCGTTGCGCGCTGGTATGCGAATTTGCTTCAAGGCGATCGATGCGAGTGAGTGGGACAAATGAGCATTACGGTACTCAAGCCCGGACTGCAGACGACGATTCAGTCACGGCCACGAGTCGGCATGCGTCACCTGGGCGTTCCGGCGGGCGGCGCGGCGGACACCCTGTCACTGGCGCTCGCCAACCGACTGCTTGGCAACGCATGGTACGAACCTGCACTCGAGGCAACGTTGCTGGGGCCGACCCTTCGATTTGATTCGCCCTGCACGTTCGCGCTTGCAGGCGCTCACGCGACACCAACGCTGAATAGCAAGGAAGTGTTCATGCATCGGGCGATAGCTGCCGCGGCTGGCGATGAGCTCGTCATCGGGTCAGCGATGGTTGGGGCCAGAATCTACGTGGCGGTCGCCGGTGGCTTCGGAGCCGATGACGTCCTGGGTTCGACGTCGACAAATCTTCAGGCAGGCTTTGGCGGGCTGCAGGGCAGGGCGCTCGCCGCTGGCGATGAGCTTCAATTCCCGGAAGGGGCTGCAAAAAAATGCGAGACCCCGGATGAGTTTCGCCCGCCGATGTCAACGAGCTGGGCGGTGCGTGTTTGTGAGTCGGTCGAAACCGAACAGTTCGCCGCCACAAGTCGGGATGAGTTGTTCGGCACGAACTGGACGATCGGCCGACGCGCCGATCGCATGGGCCTGCAGCTCGAAGGGCCAGGATTAAGGGTGTCTTCGGACGGGCGCATGCCAAGCGCCGGTGTATTTCCCGGCACGGTTCAATGTCCTGAGGACGGGGCACCGTATCTGTTATCAGTAGATGCCGGCACCGTTGGCGGCTACCCGCGTATCGCACAAGTCGCTCGTGTCGACCGGCATCTGCTGGGCCAGTTGCGCCCGGGAGATCATCTGCGCCTGTTGTTGCGGGATCCGGATGAGGCGATCGAGGCACTGCGTGCCAAGCTCGACTACTGGCGCGAGTGGCTGCCGGATATCGAAGAGATACTGCTTTAAAAAGTGGTGGGCCCGCCAGGACTCGAACCTGGGACCAAGGGATTCACTGTACCCATTCGTTTCCGAATGGAGCGGACTATCTCATCACCCTCGACCGAATCGTTAGGGGCGGGACGCTCTAGCCTGTTATTAAGGACACTGTAGTCCTCAGGTAGTCTCTGCACCTTCCGCGAGTGTACTCGCGGCTTGGCTCAGGATTGCCGCCAGCCCGGCTGCTGCGGTTTCCCTGAATTCATCCCGTTCATTTCGCACTTCTCAACGCGAACGCACCATTTTGATGAGTCCCCTGCTCTAACCAACTGAGCTACAGGCCCACTTAAGGAGCGCGATTCTAGCAGAAAACTCACTCCGTCGGCGTAGTCCTTTGCGCGACTAAAATCGTGTACATTGGCAGATCTCCCGAACGGGCCGACAAGGTGTATCCGATGAAAACAACCGTATGGCTTATGGGTCTGATCATGGTCTTATTGATTACCGCGTGCGGCAAATCCGAAGATGAGGCGCCACGCGCGAACAAGATTGCCATGGAGCTCGAGGCGCATAATGACGTGCGCGTCGATAACTATTACTGGCTCAATGAGCGCGACAACCCGGAGGTTATCGCGTATCTCGAGGCAGAGAACGCCCACACGGATAGGGTCCTTGGCGGAAATGCGGAATTCGAGTCGCGCCTGGTCGAGGAAATGAAGTCGCGGATTCCGCAGGACGACCAGTCCGCACCGGTTCGTTATGGGGACTACTTCTATTACCGGCGCTATGAGCCAGGCAAGGAGTACCCGATTTACTGCCGCCGCAAGGGCTCGATGGACGGCACCGAGGAGATCTTGCTCGACGTTAACGTGAATGCCGAGGGGCACGATTTCTACTCGGTGCAGGGCTTCAGCGTAAGCCCGGATCACAAGAGATTCGGTTTTGGTGTCGATACAGTCGGGCGCCGCTTCTACGACCTGCAGTTCGTCGATATTGCCAGCGGCGACCGGATCGGTGAACCGATCCCGAGTGTCACACCCTACTTTGAGTGGGGCGCGGACGGATCGACGGCGTATTACGTCAGGCAGGACCCGCAGACCCTGCGCTGGTACCAGGTACTTCGGCACACGCTGGGCGAGGAAGCCGACGAGCTGATTTACCAGGAAGACGACGAGACCTTCAGCGCTTACGTCTACAAGAGCCTTTCCGGAAAATTCCTGTACATCGCCGCGTCCAGCACGGTCTCGACCGAGACACACTACATTCCGCTGGACGGATCATCGGACTCCCCACAGCTGTTTTTGCCGCGCAGAGATGACCACGAGTACTTCGTGCAGGATGGCGCAGACCGCTTCTTTATGTTGAGCAACGAAGATGCTGAGAACTTCCAGGTTCTCGAGGCGCCGCTGCACGACACGAGCCAGGAGAATTGGCAGGTTGTCATACCGCATCGGGACGACGTGCTCGTTGAAGGATTCACAGCCTTTCGCGGCCACCTTGTTGTCGACAGTACGCGTCAGGGCCTGAACCAGATTGAGGTGCTGGATCGTGTAACCGATGAGCTGCATGCGATTGAGTTCGATGAAGAGGCCTATCGGGCGAGCTCAAGCACCAATTACAACTACGAATCGACCACCTTGCGCTACGTTTATGAGTCCATGACGACGCCGGAATCGAGCTACGACTACGACCTCGTCGAACGCACCCGTACGCTCGTCAAGGAAGATCGAGTAGTTGGTGATTTCAATCGCGACGATTATGTCACCGAACGACGCTTTGCGACCGCGCGAGACGGCGCCCGGATCCCCGTGTCATTGGTTTACCGCAAGGGCACCGAGATGAACGGGCAGGCGCCACTCATTCAGTACGGCTACGGTTCCTACGGATTCAGTATCGAGCCTACTTTCTCCAGGAACCGACTGAGCCTGCTGGATCGCGGCTTCATCTTCGCCATTGCGCATATTCGCGGTGGCTCCGAAATGGGCCGCAAATGGTATTTTGACGGCCGCCAGCTGAACAAGCTGAACACGTTCTACGATTTCATCGATGTGTCCAAATTCCTCATCGGTGAGGGCTATACATCGCCCGCGCATTTATATGCGCGCGGCGGCAGCGCCGGCGGTTTGCTGATGGGCGCGGTCATGAACCTGGCTCCGGAGCTTTACAACGGCATCACGACACGGGTGCCGTTCGTCGATGTTATTACCACGATGCTGGACGCGTCGATTCCGCTGACGACGAGCGAGTATGACGAGTGGGGCAACCCGAACGACAAGGAATTCTACGACTACATGCTGTCGTACTCTCCGTACGACCAGATCAGCGCGCAGGATTACCCGAACGTTCTCGTGACGACGGGGTTGCACGATTCACAGGTGCAGTACTGGGAGCCTGCGAAATGGGTTGCGAAGATGCGTGAGCTCAAGACGGACGACAACATTCTCGTCCTGAAGACCGACATGCGGGCCGGGCACGGCGGTAAGACGGGCCGCTTCCAGAGTCTCGAAGACGACGCCCTGTACTATGCGTTCTTCATGAGTCTGGAAGGCATCAACGAATAGTCGGCACAAGCCGTCGGTGGCCAGCCAAAAAAAAGCCGGGCTAGGCCCGGCTTTTTTCTAGTCTTCGAGAAGGAAGCTTCGCAGCTGATCCGAACGTGTCGGATGACGCAGCTTCCTGAGCGCCTTCGCCTCGATCTGGCGAATACGTTCACGCGTCACATCAAACTGCTTGCCGACTTCCTCGAGCGTGTGATCCGTATTCATGTCGATACCGAAACGCATCCGCAGGACCTTGGCTTCGCGCGGCGTCAGGCCAGCGAGCACCGAATGCGTCGTTTCCTTGAGACCCGACGTCGTGGCCGAATCCACCGGCGAATGCACCGTCTGGTCCTCGATAAAGTCGCCGAGATGCGAATCTTCGTCGTCGCCGATGGGCGTTTCCATCGAGATCGGTTCCTTGGCAATCTTGAGAACCTTGCGGACCTTGTCTTCAGGCATCTCCATACGCTCTGCCAGTTCATCGGGCAGCGGCTCGCGGCCCATTTCCTGGAGCATCTGGCGTGAAATACGGTTCAGCTTGTTGATCGTCTCGATCATGTGTACCGGGATACGGATGGTACGTGCCTGGTCCGCGATCGAACGCGTAATCGCCTGGCGAATCCACCAGGTCGCGTAGGTCGAGAACTTGTAACCGCGACGGTATTCAAATTTGTCGACGGCCTTCATCAGGCCGATATTGCCTTCCTGGATCAGGTCGAGGAACTGCAGTCCACGGTTCGTGTACTTCTTCGCAATCGAGATAACGAGGCGCAGGTTTGCTTCGACCATTTCCTTCTTGGCGCGGCGAGCCTTGGCTTCGCCGATCGACATCTGGCGGTTGATCTCCTTGATCTCGCTGATCATGAGGCACGTGGCGATCTCGACAGCAATCAGCTTGCGCTGTGCGCGCAGGATGTCGTCTTTGAGTTTGCCAAGAATCGAGGAGTGCTTACGCTTGGCGCGAATGTGCTTGTCGATCCAGCTGAGGTCGGTCTCGCTCTTCGGGAAGCTCGACAGGAAGTCCTTACGAGGCATGCCTGCATCGCGCACGCATATCTGCATGACCAGGCGTTCCTGGCTGCGAATGATCGAGACCACGTCACGCAGGTTGCGCACGAGCGCATCAAACAGCTTCGGCGCGAGCTTGAGCTCCATGATTTGCAAGGCACAGTCATCCTGAGCCTTGATCGTACGTTTGTCCTTCAGGCCGTATTTCTCGAGGTACTTCATCGAGCGGTTGAAGTGCCGGCGAATAACCCTGACACGTGCTTTCACCTCGTCCGGATCGGGCCCTGTATCGACAACCTCATCGTCGTCATCGTCGTCTGTCTTGGGTGCCGGCGGCTTGATCTCGTCGGGCGCATTGGGGTCAATGAAGCCAACGACAAAATCCTGCATGCGCGTCTCGCCGCCGAGAACCCTGTCCGCAACTTCGAGGAGTGCCTCAACGGTCGGCGGGAAATGAACCATGTGGTACTTGACCTGGTTCAGCCCGTCCTCGATACGCTTCGCGATTTCGATTTCGCCCTGGCGCGTTAGCAGCTCAACGGTTCCCATCTCGCGCATATACATGCGGACCGGATCGGTTGTGCGGCCAAACTCAGCATCGACGCTCGCCAACGCGGCCTCGGCTTCCTCGACAGCGTCCTCATCGGTCGCAGGCGTATCGGTCAACGTCTTCGACTCGGTCTCCGGTGCTTCTTCGTACACCGTGATGCCCATGTCGTTAATCATGTTGACGATGTCTTCGATCTGTTCAGGATCGACGATATCGTTAGGCAGGTGGTCGTTGACCTCTACATAAGTCAGATAGCCCTGTTCCTTGCCTCTGGCAATCAGGTCCTTGAGTTGCTGCGCCTGTTTGCTCACGGCAATGACGGGTGCAACGGGTGCTGGTTTTTCAGTCAAGATGTAAACCCCTGCGGGTAGAAGATGCAAACGATTAATTATACGAAAACAAGCCGACCTGATCCAGACCTAGTGTAACTGTCTGAGTTCCGTCTTTTCCTCGTCCGATAATCCACTATGTCTCTGTTTTTCAATAAGAAAATCTATACGTTCCTTGCGACCGGCCAGCGCCAGCTGATCGAGGCAGTCTGCCAGCTCGGCGCCGGCGTCAAAGTCGTCGTCCAGCGGCATCTCGTTCGCGGCCAGTTTGCCCAGGTGGCGACCCTGCTCGTCGTGCCGAAATCGCTCCAGCAGACCGGCCGTCGTTATATTGGGTTCGGACTGTACAGTTTCAATGAGGGACTGCAACAAATCTGTTCCCTTGCGGCTGACGCTCGCGAGCATTTCGATATCGGCCTTCAGCGCCGCCTGCGGGTGATTTAACAGGATCGTGATCGCATGCCTGACGACCGACGGCTGGCCCGACATCGACTTCGGTCCCGTCGAGCGGGGCGCGCCGGCGGTCGCCCGGCCGCGCTTCTTGCCAGGAGTTTCATTGCCAAGCATTTTTTCGAGTTTCGCGGCGGTCAGCCCGACAGCCTCGGCAAGGCTATCAACCAGTAATTCGCGGTAAACGCCCAAGGGGATCATGTGCACCAGCGGTCTTGCGAGTTCAGCGAGTCTCGCCCGGCCATCGACGGTGGTCATATCGACCTGGCTGGCCAGTTCATCGATCAGGAATTGGGACAGGGCGACGCCTTCATCCAGCGCCTTGAGGAAGGCGTCGGTTCCGAACTCGTTTACGTAGGAATCAGGATCGTGTCCGTCCGGCAGAAACATGAAACGTATTTGACGCCCTTCACGGATTTGGGGCAACGCGTTTTCGAGCGCGCGCCAGGCGGCTTTCCTGCCCGCGCGGTCACCGTCGAACGCGAAACAGACGTTTTCTGTCAGGCGAAACAGTCGATTGAGATGATCGCTCGTTGTTGCTGTCCCGAGGGTGGCAACCGCGAAATCGATACCGTGGCGGGCCAGGGCCACCGTGTCCATATAGCCCTCGACAACAACAAGTTGGTCGATATGTCGCAATGCCTGGCGTGCTTCATAGAGTCCGTAGAGCTCGCGACCCTTGTGAAACAGCACGGTCTCGGGCGAGTTCAGGTATTTCGGTTCGCCGTCTCCCATGGTGCGGCCCCCGAACGCGATCGTCCGACCGCGCGCATCGCGGATGGGGAAAATTATCCGATCACGGAATCGATCGTAATGCTGGCCGTTGTCTTTCCGAATAATCAGGCCAGTCGCGAGCAGCCGCTCGATCGCTTCGGGCGATTTGCCGAACTTGTCGAGGACATTGCTCCAGCCATCCGGTGCGTAGCCGATGCCGTAGCGTTTTGCAGTGGAGCCATCGATGCCGCGCTTCTTCACGTACTCGATCGCCGCCGGAGACTCTTTGAGGCAGGCCTGCCAGTGGCGGGCCACACTATCGAGAAGCGAGAACAGCTCATCGTAGCGCCGGGCAGGTTTGTCGCTTTCGCTGCGCGGTACATCTACGCCCATAGACCCGGCGAGACTCTCGATCGCCTCGACGAAACTCATGTGATCGAATTCCATCAAAAAGCCGATCGCCGTACCGTGAGCGCCACAGCCGAAACAATGGTAGAAGCCCTTTCCCGGACTCACCGTGAACGAAGGTGTCTTTTCGTCATGAAATGGGCAACAGGCTTTGAATTCCCGGCCAGCCTTCTTGAGTTGCACGCGGCGGCCGACCACCTCGATGATATCTGCCCGCGCGATCAGATCGTCAATGAAGTCCTGAGGGATTAATCCGGCCATAGTGATGCAAACGTAGCCCGGCCTCGGCCAGGTCTTGGAGGCTTCTTGTTATTTTCGGTCAGCATAGCCTAATCCGCGGGCCATGCCAGAGCGCAAAAATGGTGCCAATCTACAAAGAGGCGAGTCGCTCTTTCACGGTGGCGCTCACGGCGCCCATATCCGCGCGGCCCGCTGCTTTGGCCTTGATCTGGCCCATGACCTTGCCCATGTCGCGCATGCTTTCGGCGCCACTGGCCGCGATCGCCTCGTCAATGAGGGCGGCGAGTTCGTCGGCCGACAACTGCTCAGGCAGGTATTCTTCAAGCACCTCGATTTCCGCACGCTCAATGGCGGCGAGGTCCTCGCGATTGCCTTTCTCGAATTGTTCGACAGAGTCACGCCGTTGCTTGACCATCTTGTCGAGGACCGCCAGCACAGCAGCGTCGTCAAGCTCGATGCGCTTGTCGACTTCGACCTGCTTGATCGCAGCGAGAATGAGGCGCACCACTTTGAGCCGGTCTTTTTCACCAGCCTTCATGGCGGACTTCATGTCCTCAGTGATTTGGTTCTTGAGCGGCATGGCTAAGAATAATCGGTATTGTTTGAGATTCTCGCTCCGCGGACGCGGAGCGAAAGAGTATTAGTAAAGACGTTTGCGCTTTGCTTCTTCGCGAGACAGGCGCTTCATGTGGCGTTTCACCGCCGCCGCCTTCTTGCGTTTGCGCTCCTGTGTCGGCTTTTCGTAGTACTCACGACGACGAAGCTCGGTCAGGATTCCAGCCTTTTCACAGGCACGCTTGAAGCGCCGCAGGGCGGCGTCAAAATACTCGTTCTCTTTTACGCGAACGCTTGGCATTGTTCAGGTATTCCGTTCAGACATAAATAAACCCGGCACAGGGCCGGGACTGAGCCGCGTATAATAGCGCCGGATTTGGTGCTTTGCAAAGAAAAATAGGGGGACAGTGACCCTATTTCCAGCCGAGCACCAAATCTGTGTTCCCCCGACACGCGCCACTGGAAATAGGGTCACTGTCCCCCTATTCTCGCTCCATGAATGTTCTTGGCATAGAAACCAGCTGCGACGAAACCGGTGTTGCGCTGTTCGACACGGAAAAGGGGCTGTTGGCGGACGCCCTGCATAGCCAGGTCGATCTGCACGCGGTCTATGGCGGCGTGGTCCCGGAGATTGCCTCTCGCGATCATATCCGTATGCTTTTGCCATTAATTCAACAAGTTATGGAGCAAGCGGGCATTGAGAAGCCCGACGCGATCGCCTACACCGCCGGGCCGGGCCTGGTTGGTGCATTGATGGTCGGCGGCGGCATGGCCAATGGCCTGGGACTGGCCTGGGGCTGTCCGGTGGTCCCGGTGCACCACATGGAAGGGCATCTGCTTGCGCCGATGCTGGAGGATGAGCCACCGAAATTTCCATTTCTTGCGCTGTTGGTCTCCGGCGGGCACTCGATGCTCATCGCGGTTCGCGAGCTGGGCGACTACCGGGTTCTGGGCACGACACTCGACGACGCGGTCGGCGAGGCTTTCGACAAGACTGCAAAGCTGCTCGGCCTCGGGTATCCCGGGGGGCCGGCACTGGCAGCGCTGGCCGAAGACGGAGACGACAAGGCATTCGATTTCCCGCGCCCGATGATCCACAAGCCCACCAGCGACTTCAGTTTCAGCGGCCTGAAGACCGCAGTGATGCTCGAGGTGCGCAAAGCCGAGGCTGCAGGCAGTCTCGACGCACGGCGGGCAGACCTGGCGGCATCGTTCCAGCGGGCCGCCGTCGACACATTGATTGGCAAATCGATCAAAGCGGCGCGTTCGGAAGGGCTGGATAGAATCGTCGTGGCCGGCGGCGTTGGCGCGAACAAGCTTCTACGCAAGGAAATTGCCGAGCGCTTCGAAGGCGATGTTTATTATCCACGACTCGCGTTCTGCACCGACAACGGGGCGATGATCGCGATCGCCGGCGCGTTACGCCTGGCAGAAGCAAGCACGGCCATGGAGATCAGGGCGCAGGCGCGCTGGTCATTGGAAACGCTGGGCGTTCCGGCGCAGGCATAAACTGGAATCAAAATTACATGGACAAAATATTTCTGCGCGAGCTCAAGGTTGAGACGATCATCGGCATCTGGGAATGGGAAAGGAAGATCCGCCAGACGGTAATTGTGGATCTCGAAATGAGCGCTGATATCGCCAAGGCCGCGGCTACAGATGATGTTGCGGATACGTTGAACTACAAGTCCGTCGCGAAGCGTATTCAGAGTTTTGTCGCTGATTCGAGCTTCCAGCTGGTCGAGACCCTGGCTGAGAGTATCGCGGAGATCATTCGCGAGGAGTTCGGCGTCGCCTGGGTGAGGGTCACGGTCCACAAGCCGGGCGCAATTCGTGGGTCGCGAGACGTCGGCATAGATATTGAGCGCGGCGAGCGACCGGAGTAATTCCTCTGTGGCCACCGTCTATGTCGGGCTGGGAAGCAATATCGATCCTGAGAAGAACCTGCGCCTGGGGCTTCGCGAGCTCCGTGATCGTTTTGGCGAGCTGCAAACGTCCGCCGTCTACCGCAGCAAGGCGATTGGTTTCGAGGGTGACGATTTTCTGAACCTCGTTGTCAGCTTCGAGTCCCATTCATCGCCCGTCGAGATCTGCGACGCGATCGAGCTTATACATAATCTTTCCGGTCGCGATCGCGATGGTGGGAAATGGGAGTCACGTCCTCTCGATATCGACCTGTTGCTCTACAATGACCTTGTCGTCGACGAACGACCGGTGTGTGTCCCTCGCAGGGATGTGCTGGAGTACAGTTTCGTGTTGCGGCCGCTGGCCGAGCTGGCGCCGGATCTGGTGCATCCGGTGACGGGCCGTACAATGCAGGAGCACTGGCAAAACTTTGATCAGGCGAGCCATCCTTTGGGCACCGTCGACGTTATTTTCTAGAGGTAAGTTTGATGCGTAAACTATTGGTCCTGCTAATTGCAGTGTCACTGTCGGCATGCGACAGCGGATCCGGAATGCAGGGGCCGGATACGCCAACGCCAACGCAGTGCAGTAATGACAACCAAAAGGCATACGTCCTCGACGGCCTTTATTACTGGTACCTCTGGAACGATATGTTGCCGCCGGGTATCGATATTGCCGACTATCCGTCGCCGGAAGTGCTGGTCCAGGAGGTCACTCAAACCTATGGCCCGCAAAAACCAGAGGGAGGACCTCTCGACCGTTTTAGTTTTGTCGGTTCCGCTCAGGCAGACCAGGAGTTCTTCGGTGAGGGTAAATACGAGGGCTTCGGCTTCAGCTGGCGCATGGAAGGACCGGACATGCGCTTCACGCGCGTCTTCGTTAGCAGTCCGGCATTTGCCGCTGGCTTTAGTCGCGGGCAAACCGTCTTGCGCATTGACGGCCGGACGATCGCGGAAATTACCGCCAACGAGGGCATCAATGCGGCGCTGAACAACGACACCGTCGAATTCGAAATTCAAAATCTCGATTTGACGACGTTCACAGTCTTGGTCACTCAGGAAATTGTGACGATTAATCCGATCCCGCAGTATCGGACTATTGCAATGGGCGATGGTGAGCCGCCCGTTGGCTACATGGAGTTCGCTACGTTTATCAGCACGGCGCATGACGGCCTGGATGGCAACGACTTCAACGATGTATTCGCGGCGTTCATTGCAGCAGGCGTCAAGGACGTCATTATCGATCTGCGATATAACGGCGGAGGACTCGTGGACACGGCTAACCTGCTGGCTGACCACCTCGGTGGATTCAACAATGACGGACAGGTCTTCACCAACACGGAGTTCAATGCCGATCGTGCTTCGAACAACAACATCGATTACTTTGCGAATCGCGCGAACGCGATCGACCTGAATCGACTCATCATTGTTGCATCGGATAGAACAGCCTCTGCCAGCGAACTTGTCATCAATGGGCTGGACCCATTTGTAACCGGTGGCGTCTACATCGTGGGCGGCAACACATTCGGCAAACCGGTTGGGCAAATCGGCCTGGAGTTTTGCGAGAAGATCCTGCGGCCGACGAGTTTCAAGAAGAGTAATGCCGCCGGTTTTGGTGATTATTTCGACGGTCTTCCCGTTGATTGCGCCACGGCAGATGATTTAAATTTCCCGGTCGGTGACGCGAACGATCCGAACGTGATCGCGGCGTTATCGTATGTGGAGGGTGCGGGTTGCCCGGTCGTCTCGCTGCCGGGCGGACAGCAAAAAGCTGATTTCCTGTTCGATTCGCTGCGGCCCGATTTGTCCGGGCCACCCGAACGCGAATTCGCCGGCGCGTTCTAACTCACCAGCCTATCGAGCGGCCACCGTCGACTGCGATGATCTGCCCTGTGACGTAGGATGCGTCGCGCATCAGGTAGAGGACACAGCCGGCGATGTCTTCCGGCGTACCAGCGCGTTCCATTGGCACTTGCTGCAGGATGGTCTGCTGGACGGATTCGGTCATTCCACCCTCGGGCCAGAGAATGGCACCCGGCGATACGCCATTGACGCGGACATCGGGGGCGAGGTCCTTGGCCAGTGACCGGGTCAGCATTGCCAGCGCCGCCTTTGCCGGGCCGTATACGGGATGATCCCGAAGCGGACGCCGTGCATGAATGTCCACAATATTGACGATTGAGCCCCCAGTCTCCCGGAGATGCGGTACAGCTTCCTGTGAGAGGAACAGCGGTGCCTTGAAGTTGCTGCCGACAAGACTCTCCCAATGTGCTTCCGTGATCTCGCCGATGGGCGTTGGGTAGAAAGTCGATGCGTTGTTGATCAGTCCGTCGAGTCGTCCACCCCATGCAATGACGGCAGCAATCAGTGCCGAAATACCATCGGGATCGAGCAGATCTGCCTGGAACGTCGCTGCAGAGTCCGGCCGTTGCTCATTGAGCAAGGCCGCAAGGGCGTCGGCGTCGGCCGCCGAGCTCCGATAATGAATGGCGACGCGTGCGCCGTTTTGCTGCAGGCGTGTCACAATAGCCGCGCCGATGCGGCGGGCAGCGCCCGTTACCAGGACGACTTTATCTGTCAGGCTATTCTCCTTCATCATTCGATATTGACATGCCACACGACCAGCCGCCAACACTGCCAATTCCCGATGCGCCGAGTGCCGCGCACTGCGAGGACGTAACGGCATTCATCCGGCGGCAGATCGAAACCTGTGGTGGCAGCATCAGCTTTGCCGAGTTCATGCAACACGCGCTGTATGCACCCGGACTGGGTTATTACGCGGCTGGCTCGACCAAGTTCGGCGCCGCAGGAGACTTCGTCACGGCACCCGAAGTTTCGGCCGTCTTTGGGCATGTCGTGGCACGCCAGTGCGCCGAGGTGCTGGAGCAGGTTGATGGCGGTGCGGTCCTGGAGTTTGGCGCTGGCAGCGGCAAGCTGGCCGCCGACGTTCTTGCCAGGCTCAGAACGCTGGACTCGTTGCCCGCGGCCTACAGGATTCTCGAAGTGTCCGCGGACTTGCGCGAACGCCAGGAAACGTACCTCAATCAGCATCTCCCGGAGCTGGTTCACCTTGTGTCCTGGATCGATTCACCGCCCATCGGACACCGGGGAGTTATCCTGGCGAACGAGGTACTCGACGCCTTACCGGTCGAGCGCTTCATGCGCCGCGAGTCCGGCATCGTGCAACAACGTGTAGGAGCAGCACCTGACGGCTTCGCGTTTACGGAGTCGCCGGCGCCGGATCTGCTCGAGAGCGCTGTCCTCGAACTTGAGGCGGATCTTGGCGAAACCTTGCTCGATGGCTATGCCTCGGAGATCTGTCTCGCTGTGCCCGACTGGATTGCGCAACTGGGAGCAGGGCTCGATGAAGGCATTGCGTTCCTGTTCGACTACGGTGTGTCGCGCAGTGAGTACTACGCAGCGGAACGCTCGGACGGCTGGCTGCGCTGTCATTTTCGACATCATGCCCACAATGATCCTCTGGTACTCCCCGGCATTCAGGATCTGACGGCATGGGTTGATTTCACGCGCGTGGCGACGGCGGCCGTGACTGCTGGTTTTGATGTCGTCGGCTACACGGCCCAGGCACAGTTCCTGATGTCGGGCGGTCTCGAGGCAGAGATGTCGGGTTTCACCGCTCTGACACTCGAGGCACAACTCGAATTGTCGCGACAGGTCAAAACGCTTACTCTGCCCGGTGAAATGGGCGAGCACTTCAAGTGCATGGCGCTGCGCAGGGGAAACTGCGGAACGCCATCCGCATTCACCCTCGCTGACAGGACTCACACGCTATGATCGACAGGAACGTCGAACGAGGAACGCCGTGACAACACTACAAATCGTGATACTCGCAATCGTCCAGGGTCTGACCGAGTTCCTGCCGATTTCGAGTTCCGGGCACCTCGTTCTTGTGCCGTACCTGGTCGACTGGACCGATCAGGGGCTCGCATTCGATGTCGCTGTCCACTTCGGATCGCTGCTGGCGGTCTGCGCGTTTTTTCGCGAAGACATCCTGGGACTTCTGCGAGGCGGCGTTCGCATTCTCGGTGGCGACCTCAAATCACCTCAAGCCTACATGGCGCTGGGCATCGCGCTTGGCACGATCCCGGCGGCCGCGGCGGGGCTGTTGTTTGCAGGGTGGATCGAAACCAATCTGCGCGACCCGGCCGTGATTGTCTACACCTTGTCTGGCTACGGCATACTGATGGCACTCGCCGATCGTTTTGCCAGGCGAGACCGGGGAATCAGCGATATACGCATCAGTGATGCCCTGATTATCGGCACGGCCCAGGCCCTGTCACTGGTCCCAGGGACGTCACGCTCGGGAATTACCATTACGGCCGGACGCTTGCTGGGCTTTGAGCGCCAGGATGCGGCAAGGTTTTCTTTCCTTCTGTCTGCGCCGGTCATTTTGCTCGCGACCGTCTACAAGGGCGCAGGACTGGTGTTCGGCGATACCGTAGTGGCCTGGGGTCAGTTGGCCCTCGGTGTGACTGTCTCGGCAGTGGTAGCCTACGTGAGCATCGACTTCTTCATGCGTGTTGTGAGTCGCATTGGGCTGGCACCGTTCGCTATCTATCGCCTCCTGCTCGCGGCAGGCATTTTGTATGTCATGGCGTAGCACTATTACGCTGCTTTTGCTTGCGAGCAACGCGCTTGCGGCTGAGGGCTATATTCTCGGCTTCGGGATTGAAGGCGATTCTGCCGACGGGCTGGCCGTCTCTGCTATTGGTGATCTGGCCCTGACCGAGACGACCTGGCTAACCGGGTCAATCGGAAAGAGCAAGCTCGATCTACCGCGCCGGCAGACGCTGGAAACCCTCTACGCCGACCTCGGGCTCGATCACTGGTTTAAACCCGTCGGCATCCGTGTCGGGGCTGCCTATTGGGGTGACAGTGATCTGCTGGACTCGGTCGACTGGCGCGGCTCGCTATACTGGCGCGGTGACAGTGCGATGATTTCCGTCGATTACGAGTATCGTGATTTTACTTTTGAACTTCCGCGGCTCGGTGATTTTCCGGGGCGGACGGCTACTTTTGATGCGCATGGTATCGGGCTGTCCGGACGCTTCCCTGTGTCGGAAAGCGTTAGCCTGGGCTTTTACGGAATCGATTACGAATACAGCGTCGATCTCGGCACCGATCGAAATCAGGTCATTCTCCAATTGCTGTCGTTCTCGCGACTGAGCCTGATCAACAGCCTCGTTGATTACAGTGCCGGCGCTTCGTTCGGTGTGGACGCCGGGCGGCAGCGCTGGCTGTTCGATCTTGCTACGTGGAAAGGGGAGGTTGACGGCGCAGTGACGAACTCCGCGACGATTCGACTCATGACGCCGTTGGGAGACAAGAGCGACATCGAATTCGGACTCGGTGTCGACAACTCGGAACTCTACGGCACCGTGACATTCCTTTCCGTTTACCTGTTTTTCTACGGCGAAACCTAGCCAGGAAGGACTTCAGGCCGACGGCTCATAGCGGCGAACGAACTCGGAGATGGCCTGCTTCCGGGCGCTGTAAATCGCTGCTGGAATTTTCCGGTCTTCTGTTTCCCGGGCAATGGTCGCGGCATCAATCGACGAGGCGGCTGCGAACGCGCCACGAAAGTACCCGGCTTGTTCGTAACGCCGGTTCTCCAGCCCCGCGCGGCCACGAGCATCCGCCTCACAGGCGATCAGGAACTGATCGAATCGGCCCGGTCTGCGGAATGCATCGGTCTTCTCGAGCACCTTGAGAATCGTTTTCGGTCGCAGCTCCAGTGCCCGGTGGCAGTGTGTATGAAATTCGGCAACGACCAACCCCAGGTCGCGACAC
>Ga0316193_10000765_pt1 | contig 20639 bp, 20 predicted proteins | sample MerIslsedime2_MG_FD_207735 | JGI IMG/M metagenome (GOLD analysis project Ga0316193, IMG submission 207735) | Coastal sediment microbial communities from Maine, United States - Merrow Island sediment 2 | ecosystem: Environmental > Aquatic > Marine > Coastal > Sediment | place: USA: Maine... | reverse complement strand
TTTTTATTTCAAATAAATGGTGCGATTGAAGACGAGAAGCTTTCGGCAGGCAAATCAAGACCCAGGGAATATAATTTCCCAATTCAATATTATTTTAATTGCTCTTCTTTCCATTTTGCATTCAAGAATAATCTCTAATCTTTATAAATATCACAAATGAAAAAAATTATAGCAATTTTGATCGTCTTAATGTTTCCTACAAAAATTTTAGCCAGTGAAGCTGATCTTGTAATACCTGATGCAATTAAAGAACAAAGTATACTTTATTGGGGCTTTTTAATTACTATAGCCGGACTGTTTTTTGGTTTTTATCAGTTTGTACGTGTTAAAAAGATTAGAGCACACGAATCGATGTTAGATGTTGCTCAAGTTATTTATGAAACTTCTAAAACCTACCTGATCCAGCAGGGAAAATTTATTCTTATTTTGTTTGCTTTTATTGGAACTGCTGTTGCGTTTTATTTTGGATTTTTATCAATAGATCCTGAAACGGGTGAAAATTTATTCGGTGTAGGTGGTGTATTGATGATTCTTGGGTGGACAGTCCTCGGAATATTAGGTTCTTATGCGGTAGCTTGGTTTGGAATCAGAATGAATACACTTGCTAATTCTCGTATGGCGTTTGCCTCTCTGGAAAGAAAGCCGATTAAATTATCAAACATTCCACTAAACGCAGGAATGAGTATTGGTGTTGTTTTGATTTCTCTTGAATTAATTATGATGTTGGTTATATTAATGTTTGTTCCGGGTGAATACGCAGGTGCAAGTTTTATTGGTTTTGCAATTGGAGAATCTTTAGGTGCTTCAGCTTTACGTATTGCAGGAGGGATTTTTACAAAAATTGCGGATATTGGTTCAGATCTAATGAAAGTAATTTTTAAAATTGGTGAAGATGACCCTCGTAATCCAGGTACTATTGCTGATTGCGTTGGTGATAATGCAGGCGACTCTGTTGGGCCTACAGCTGATGGTTTTGAAACCTACGGAGTTACGGGTGTTGCTTTAATATCGTTTATTCTATTGGCTATTACTGATCTTGCCTTACAAACACAATTATTAGTTTGGATTTTTGTAATGCGTATCTTAATGATCATTACTTCAATTGTTTCTTATTGGATCAACAATGCAATTACAAAAGCTAAATATAGTAACGTTGATGATTTAGATTTTGAAAAACCATTAACAAATCTTGTGTGGCTTACTTCAATATTATCAATGGTTGTTACTTTTATTGCAAGTTATTATTTAATTGGTGATCTTGGTAATAATTTATGGATTACACTTTCTGTTATTATTAGTGCAGGTACCCTGGGTGCTGCCCTTATTCCCGAATTCACAAAGTTATTTACAAGTCCTAAATCAACGCATGTATTAGAGGTAGTTGAGGCCTCCAAAGAGGGAGGCGCTTCTCTAAATATTCTTTCCGGACTGGTTGCTGGTAATTTTAGTGCATTCTGGCAAGGAATGGTATTTTTCTTGTTGATGTTTATTGCATTTTACGCTTCAAATTATGGCTTAGGTGATATCATGATTTATCCGTCAATTTTTGCCTTTGGTTTAGTTGCTTTTGGTATGTTGGGTATGGGTCCGGTAACAATTGCTGTTGATAGTTATGGTCCGGTTACTGATAATGCGCAGTCCATTTATGAATTATCATTAATAGAAGAAAATAAGGATATTGTTACTAAGGAAATTGAAAGAGATTTTGGTTTTACACCTGATTTTGAAAAATCAAAATATTATTTAGAAGCAAATGACGGTGCCGGAAATACTTTTAAAGCAACAGCAAAACCAGTTCTTATTGGTACGGCAGTCGTTGGTGCTACAACCATGATTTTTGCTTTAATATTAGTGATTGAACATTCCTTAGGCATCAAACCTGAACAAATATTGAACTTACTCAATCCTTATACTATTTTCGGATTTTTACTTGGTGGAGCTGTTATTTATTGGTTCTCTGGAGCAAGTATTCAAGCCGTTACCACGGGTGCAAGCCGGGCGGTTGCCTATATTAAGGAAAATATTAACCTTGACCCAGATGCACCAAAAAGGGCAGATGTGGAAAAATCAAAAGAAGTCGTAAAAATTTGTACTCAATATGCACAAAAAGGGATGTTAAATATTTTTATTGCCGTTTTCTCTTTTGCATTAGCATTCGCTTTCCTTTCTGCGCCAACTGGAATAATGGCAGACATGAGCGATGCTGAAAGATTAATAGCTTCAGCCCCTGTTTCCTTATTTATAAGCTACCTTATATCAATAGCATTCTTCGGACTTTATCAAGCTATTTTTATGGCAAATGCAGGTGGAGCATGGGACAATGCAAAAAAAGTAATTGAAGTAGATATGCAAGAAAAAGGAACTGAATTACACGCGGCCTCTATAGTTGGTGATACTGTTGGAGATCCATTTAAAGATACTTCATCGGTGGCTTTGAACCCAATAATAAAATTCACTACTTTATTCGGATTATTAGCAATGGAAATTGCAATCTCTCCTTCATTTAGAGAAATGGCTACATATTTTGGTATTGGTTTCCTAATTGTAGCCTTGTATTTTGTTTATAGGTCGTTTTATAAAATGAGAATTAACAACTAATAGGCAAAAAAAATTCAAAACAAATTTCAGGATTAAAAAACTTGATATAAAAGAAAAGTAGCAACAAATTATTTTTGTTGCTACTTTTAATATGTTCTACTAATTTGAGAAGCTGAAAATTTACCTAAAACAACCCGTGAATTTGTGCATCTATTCTGTCTATTATAGAACCTAAATCTTCAGTTTTTTCAATAATATCTAAATTATCTAAATCAATAATTAATAATTTTCCTTTGGTATACGTTGAAATCCAAGCCTCATATCGTTCATTTAAACGACTCAAATAATCAATACTAATAGAGTTTTCATAATCACGTCCACGATTATGAATTTGCCCAACTAATGTTTGAATATTCGCTCTTAAGTATATTAGTAAATCTGGTGGGGAAACTAAATTTTCCATCAGATCAAATAATGAGGAATAATTACTAAAATCTCGGTTAGTCATCAAGCCCATTGCATGTAAATTGGGAGCGAAGATATGGGCATCTTCATAGATAGTTCTATCTTGTATTATATTTTTACCGCTTTCATGGATTTCCAATATTTGACGAAATCTACTATTTAAGAAAAAGATTTGAAGGTTAAAAGACCATCTTTCCATTTCGGCATAAAAATCATCTAGATAAGGATTTTCATCAACGGATTCAAAATGTGCTGTCCATTTATAATGTTTAGCTAATAATTTGGTTAAAGTAGTTTTTCCTGCGCCAATATTTCCGGCAATAGCAACGTGCATTCTTTTGGTTTTAGATTTTAATTAAGTTTTTAAAGTTACTCAAATTTTGATGATTTTAAACACAAAAATTTTTGTTCCGTCAAAAATATAAATATGATTTGTATTTACATAAAAACTTTTAATATTTACTGCTGGGTTTAGACCTATTTGAGTCCGTTCTCGTGAAGGACCCTGATAAAATAATTTATTATCTTCTATAATAATATAACCTTCATCATATGCGGTTAAATCACTATTGTTAACTTCATAACTTTCTATAAAAGTACCATATTCGTTAAATTTCAATATATTATTTTGGCCAACTAACCAACAACTTTTATATGTGCTAAATTGCCTTATAGGCATAAAGTCATCAATAAATAAATTTAATGATTGAGATGTGAATTGTATTTTTTTAGTCTGATGATTCCATAGTTGTAATTTATGGTCATCTAAACTATATAACCATAAATTATTATTAGAAGAAATACTTGTAAAGGTTATATTTTTAGAAAAAGATTCAGTTGTAAAATTGATAGGTATTGTTAATTCATTTAGTCTATTATCTAACAGAAGAACGGTATTAAAATCTCTATAAAAGACCAAAACCTTTAATGGATTTGTTATATCAACAGAAGTTATTTCTCCAAGTTGTGAGTTAGCATAAGAATAGGTGGTTTGCGTTGTTTTTTTATATAAGTTGTTATGGTTAATATAATAACTATTTTCAAAATCGTCTACACCAATGAATCTATCTGCCTTTATAGAATAATCTTTCAAAAACGCAGTTTTTAATTCTTGTGCCTGGACAAAAAATATTTGAAATAAAACAACAACAGAGGCAATATATTTCATACTAAACAAAAATACTAAATTAAATTGGTCGATTAAATTGTAACCACTATTGAAATCATCTCGTCATAGTAATTGAAGTTTAATTATTAATTTAAAAAATACAATTATGGATGCAGGTGAAGTATTAATACCAATATCAGTTTTTGCAGCAATTTTCGGCATTTTTTATGTCTATATTTCAGCAAGAAACAAAGAGCGAATGGCTATGATAGAAAAAGGAGCTGACGCTTCTACTTTTGTGACCAAACGAAATTATTTTGCAATGACACTAAAACTGGGAATGCTTTTAGTTGGAATTGCAATAGGAATTTTAATGGGCTCTATAATAGATGAAATGACTACTTTACCCGAAGCAGTAGGATATTTTTCTATGATCTTTTTATTTGGAGGCATTGCTTTAGTAGTTAATGCATTAATGGAAAAGAAACGTCTTGAATAAAAATTAGAGACCTTAAAACTTTAGTTAACATTTAAACACCTTTTGGTAATTACCAAAAGGTGTTTTCTATTTTTATACAACAAACTTATAATGTTTTGCAAAACATTCGATAATATTGCAAGACGACCTTATAGTTAAAAAATAATTAATATATTGATACCTTATTTAAGGTAAGGATATGTTAGAATTAGCAGGGATTGTTATATTAGGAATTTTGGCTCAATGGGTTGCCTGGAAATTCAAAATTCCAGCTATATTACCATTAATCTTAATAGGCCTATTCGTAGGCCCATTTTCAACCTTATTATCTGTAGATGGCACGAAATGGATAGAACCAATATGGAATGGTAAAGAAGGACTATTTCCTGGTGAAAGTTTGTTTTATTTTGTTTCACTTGCCATTAGCATTATTCTTTTTGAAGGTGGCCTCACGTTAAAACTAAAGGAAGTTAAGAATGTAGGCCCGGTTATAACCAAACTAATAACAATAGGTTCATTGGTTACGTTTTTTGGTGCCGGGTTAGCGGCCCACTATATTTTTAATTTAAGTTGGGTAGTGGCATTTTTATTTTCAGCGTTAATAATTGTGACCGGCCCAACCGTAATTACTCCAATTCTGAGAAATATTCCATTAAAAAGAGATGTTTCGGCAGTCTTAAAATGGGAAGGGATTTTAATTGACCCTATTGGAGCTTTAGTGGCAGTTTTAATTTTTGAGTTTATTATGGTAGGTGAAGGAAGTACTTATACCAAAACCGCCTTAATTGAATTTGGAAAAATTGTCTTGTTTGGAACTTCATTTGGCTTTACGTTTGCACACGGACTCAGCTTTGCAATAAAAAAGCAATTTATACCGCATTACTTATTAAATGTGTTTTCACTAGCTACAGTTTTGGGTGTTTTTGTTTTATCCGATATTTTCGCTCATGAATCAGGTCTTTTGGCTGTAGTTGTAATGGGCATGGTGTTAGGAAATATTAATCTGCCTAACTTAAAAGAACTCCTGTATTTTAAAGAATCCTTAAGCGTACTTTTAATTTCTATATTATTTATTTTACTTTCGGCAAACATCAATATCGAAGATCTATTGGCAATTTATAATTGGAAAACTGCACTATTGTTTGCGATAGTGGTTTTTGCAGTAAGGCCATTGGGAGTATTTTTAAGCACTGTTAATTCAACTTTGAAGATCAATGAAAAGCTATTTATTAGTTGGGTAGGGCCAAGAGGTATTGTTGCTGCAGGAATTGCTTCATTATTTGGTTTAAAACTCGTAAGTACTGGTGAAACAGGAGCAGAATTAATTACTCCTTTAGTGTTTATGATCGTTCTCGGAACAGTTCTTTTAAATGCAACTACCGCAAGATTAATGGCCAAGGCATTAGGAGTATTTCTGTCAAAATCAGAAGGAATTTTAATCATTGGTGCTGGAAAACTGTCTAGATTGATAGGAGAATACTTAGATAAAAACAATAGACATGTTGTGCTGGTAGACACTAATGCTTCTAATATTGAAAAAGCCAATGAATTAGGATTGGAAGCTATAAAAGAAGATATCTATGCCGAAGATCTAACGGATAATTTAGAATTGAGTGATGTTGGTTATTTATTATCATTAACAGGAAACTCTACCATTAATCAATACGCCATTGATAAATTTAAAAAGCAGTTTGGAGAAAATGGTAGTTTTAGGTTAATTACACCTGAAGAAATGGTTGATCATAAAAACAACCCAAAGGAAGGTTTATTTTCACATACAGACGATTTTATTAAACTAACTGAAGTAACAAGAAAGTTTCCTAAAATTCATGAGATGAAATTAGATTCAAAAGAGCATTACAATGCTTTAATTGAAATAACCAAAAAAGATGAAGATATTGTGCCCCTTTTTATAAAACAAAAAACAGGCGTTCTAGATATTGTACCCGCTTTTAGCAGCGATATTGAATTTGAAAAAGGGTCGCAACTTGTTTATTTAGGAAAAAAAATACTCGATTGATTTTTGCTATAATTGTTCAAAATAGCATAATTAATTTTTTAAATTCATCTAATTACTGCTCTATTATTCTCCCTTTTTAATATAAATATTGTAAAAAAATATTAATAATTATTGCTTTAGTCTAAATATGGGGTCATGACCATATTGGAATTTAGGGCAATAAAATTGAGTAAAAGTTGTTTTAATTCTTACATTATTTTTAACCCAATCAATATGAAAAATATTAAAATAGTATTACTTTGTATAGGAATGATTTCATTTATAGCTTGCTCATCAAATGATGATGATCTTACTAAAAATGCTAATTGTTATGATTGCGCGGCCAATCTTTTGATACCATTGCCTGTAGCATACTGTGATAACGGAGATGGAACCGCAGATGTGACCACTTTAGGAATAACAGAAACCGTTGATTTACAAGGAGAAGCATTTGAGGATTTTATGACTGCTGTAAAAGCGGTTACCTCATGTTCAAAGAACTAAGGAATCATTAAATAGTAACAAAACCGTTTGAATATTGTATTCAAACGGTTTTGTTTTGTACTTGATCTAACTAATAGACTAATAAATTAAGAATTTTTCCAATATTTTGGGTTGGTTTCTGTTGAACGTTGCTCCCAATAATCCGGAGTAACCTTATGACCATCAAAAGTTTTCATCTTGCGTTCATAGACCCAAATAGTTGGATTAAAAACCATGTCAGTAACAGCTACTGTATATAATTGTGGTTCTTCTTCCGTCTTTTTTTTATCTTCTTGTATTATTACTTCAAAGCCATTGTGTTCCAATAATTTTTTTAAGAAATCACGTCTATTTTCATCAACTTTTTTTTCAACAAAAGTGACTCTTGTTTCTTCTATACTTCCAAATGAATGTTTTCCTGCTAATGCCATGATCTTTTAATTAAAAATACTACTTAACTCATAAATATATTCATATAATGGGCTATATAGACCAATTACTAAAATACCAATTACGGTGATTAATAAGCCTAATCTCATATAAAGTTTATTCTTAAAATACGGAATTGCATTTTCACTTCGACGTAAAAACATAGCCCTAATTACCAATAAATAGTAGTATAATGAAATAGTTACGTTTACAACCGCTAAAAACACAAGAAGGTAATACCCTTTACTGGCTGCTGCCGTAAATAAAAAGAATTTACCGAAAAAACCAGCGACCGGTGGTATTCCTGCTAAAGAGAATAAGGCCAACATCATAACCAAACTTAAATTTGGATTTGTTCTATATAAGCCCTCGTAATCACTCATATTTTCTTTTCCTGTTTTCAACGAAATTGCTTGTACTACTCCGAAAGCAGCTAAGTTGGAAAAGATATAGATCATTACAAAATAAACTATGGTAGCTGTTCCTAACTGAGTTCCTGTAATTAAGCCAAGTAAAATAAAACCTGCTTGTGCAATAGATGAAAAAGCCAAAAACCGTTTCATATTTTGTTGGCGTAAGGCAAATAGATTACCAATAAACATAGTAGCAAGCGCAATAACATATATGATATTTTCCCAAACGTGCATTAAAGGTTTCAGCACAGTAAATAATAAGATCATCATGATGAATACGGCGGCTCCTTTGGAGATTACGGATAAATAAGATGCAACACTTATTGGAGCACCCTCGTATACGTCGGCTGTCCAAAAGTGGAATGGAACTAATGATATTTTAAATGATAATCCTGCAAAAAACAGAATAAACCCTAATATCGTTAAGTTAGTTGAAGAAATTACTTCAATTATATCATTAAAATAAATAGATCCTGAAGTTGCGTATAACATAGAAATACCAAATAAGGAAACTCCTGATGCCATTGCTGCAGAAAGTATTAATTTAATACCTGCTTCGCTCGATTTTCTCTTGGTAGTTTCAAAGGCAGCCATCGCTGCAACAGGTAATGTTGATAATTCTAATCCTAAATAGAACATTAAAAAATCACCTGAAGAAATCATAAAATACATTCCTAATAATGATGAAAACAGTAATATAAAGAACTCACTTCCTCTGTTTTGAGTTACAATTTTTTCTTGTAGCCAATCAGCAGATTGCAATAGCAAAATAAATACACCAATATTTAGAACATTTTTAAAAAAGTGAATTAAATTATTTGTGCGGAACATTCCACCAAATAAGCTACTTTCTTCTATGGCTAAAAAACCAATAGCGGTATGAATACCAAATAAAAATATCGCTAAATGTACAATACTACTTTTTTTGTTACTATTAATAAAAATTTCACCAATTAACAACAATAGAATTATTGCTAACAACAAAATTTCATGTCTCATCAATAAAAAACTACTAAAATTCATTTTAGTTATCTATTTTAATATTATAATACCCCTTGAATAAAGGGTTCTAAACTTTTTAAGATCATATTACTTAACCACAGAGGTGCAACACCCATACCTACAATTGGGATCAACAATAATAGTATTCCTGTTTTTTCATACCAAGTAACTTTTTCTAAGTTTAAAAACTCGGGATTTTTAACCGGGCCCATTAACATAATCCCAACCACTCGTAAAATATAAACAGCAGTAACTACAATGGCAGATACTGAAATAATAGTGGCTATTCTGTAAAACATATCTTCATGTTCAAAAGCACCAACAAAAATGTTCATTTCGGCCACAAAACCACTAAATCCAGGTAATCCTAATGAAGCCAACCCTGCAATAACGTAAATAGCCGAAATAAATGGAATAACTTTCAATAAGCCTCCTAACTTCGTAACATCTCTCGTATGGGTTCTACCGTAGATCATACCAATCAAAGCGAAGAAAAGTGCTGTCATAAATCCGTGAGAAAGTGATTGTAAAATGGCACCATTCCATGAAGTTTTATTTAACATTAATAATGCGAACAAAACCATGCCTAAATGACTTACTGAAGAATAAGCATTAATATATTTTAGATCGGTTTGTTTTATTGCAGAAAAAGCTCCATAAATAACGCCCGTTGCTGCTAATATAATAAAGAACCAAGACCAGTGCATAGCGCCTTCAGGGAGTAGAAACATGGCTACTCTAAATACACCATATCCTCCTAATTTCATTAATACTCCTGCGTGAAGCATTGATACCGCAGTTGGTGCTGACGCATGACCGTCTGGTGACCAAGTGTGGAATGGAAATAAGGCGCCAATAACGGCAAAGCCAATAAAGGTTATAGGGAAAAATAATTTTTGAGCTTCAAAAGGAATATTAACTTTTGCTATTTCCATTATACTAAATGTTAATTCTCCGCCGTCAGCATTTGAATTAAAGTAAATTCCTAAAATTCCAACCAATAAAACAGCCGAAGCTCCCATTAACATTAATGTTAATTTCATGGCTGAATACTCTTTCGGTCCAGAACCCCAAATACCTATTAATAAATACATCGGTATCACAGCAATTTCGAAAAACACGAACATGGTAAAAAGATCTAGCGAAATAAAGAACCCGTATACTCCGGATGAAAGTACTATAAGAGAAACAAAAAATTCTTTGGGCAGATCTTTCATTTTCCAGGATATGAAAACACCTGCTAATACCACGATGGAAGTTAATAATAGCAAGGCAACAGAAATGCCATCAACACCAATGTTATAATGGATATTAAATTGTTTAAACCAAACAAGATCTTTGGTAAAAACCATAATATTATCGTTAATAGCTTTCTCCTTAAAATAGGCGAAAACTAAATTTATGGCCATTCCAAGTTGGACAAAGCTTCCAATCATAGAAACTATGCGCGCTTGTTTTAAACCTTTCGTAAAAACTAAGGCTAAAATTGTTAGTACAGGTACTACTATAAATAGTGATAAAATATCCATATTAATTTGTTAGTTTGTCCATAAATAAATAAACACCAATGCTATAACCACAACTCCCGCAATAAAAGCAAAGGCATAATCTTGTACCTTACCAGACTGCAAGCCTTTAATTTTTTCAGAAGTTGCTACGGTTGTATTACCAATACCTACCATAGTTCCATCAACATATTTTTTATCAAATTTTGCAATTGGGGCAGCTACTCTTTTAAACAATATTTTTTTAGTCACGAACAAATATATTTCATCGAAATAAAATTTATCATATGCCCATTTGTAGAAGACTCCAAAACCATTTGCGAATTTGTCCGACAAGTCATTTTCTTTTTTATAGAAAATGTAAGCAAGAACGATTCCTATTAATCCAACGGTAACAGCAACAGCTGCCAGAGGATAGTTTAAATGGGCTTCAAATCCTACCCTATCAGGGGTAATGAATTCACTAAATGGAATAAATCCTGCTACAACACTTAGCAATGCCAACACTAGTAAAGGAAATGTCATTGAAAGGGGTGACTCGTGTGGGGCATGTTCGTATTTAGTGTTTTTACCCCAGAAAATTCCGAAGTATAATCTAAACATATAGAATGCGGTAAGCCCGGCTACAAAAACGCCTACATAATAAATTAATTTATTATGTTCAAAAGCAGCTACTAAGATTTCATCTTTACTCCAAAATCCTGCAAAAGGAGGGACTCCGGCAATTGCCAAAGCGGCAATTAAAAAAGTAATATTGGTAATAGGCATATACTTACGTAAACCGCCCATATCTTTTAAATAATTACTATGAACAGCATGAATAACAGAACCGGCGCATAAGAACAATAATGCCTTAAACATGGCGTGTGTAAATAAATGGAACATGGATGCCATATAACCTACACCATCATGCCCCTCGTAACCTGACACTCCTAGTGCCAGCATCATATAACCTATTTGAGACATTGTAGAAAAAGCTAACACGCGTTTAATATCAGTCTGTGTAATGGCAATTATTGCAGCAAACAATGAGGAAAATGCTCCTACAAATGCGACAATATTCAGAGCAAAACCGTCTTCCACAAAATAATACATCGGGAATAATCTTGCAACCAAAAACACACCGGCCACAACCATTGTTGCAGCATGAATCAATGCAGAAACAGGCGTTGGGCCTTCCATAGCATCAGGTAACCAAATATGTAAGGGAAACATTGCTGACTTACCCGCACCACCCATAAAAATTAAAATCAGGGCCCATGTAAGTACAGATAATCCCATAAATGAAGATGATGCCCAATTAACAATAGCACTTCCTTCTGGGTTATTCAACGTTTCAAAATCATAAGTACCCGTATAATATCCAATGATTAAAATACCTATTAAGAATCCTAAATCAGCGAATCGAGTTACAATAAAAGCTTTTTTCGCAGCAGCTACCGCGGAAGGTTTCGTATAGTAATAACCAATTAACAAATAGGACGATACTCCAACTAGTTCCCAAAAAATATAAATTTGAAATAGGTTAGTTGACAATACCAAGCCGAACATTGAAAATGAAAATAATGACAAAAAGGCAAAAAACTTAGTGTAGCCATCATCTCCTTTCATATAGCCTCTGCTGTAAATATGTACCATCAATGAAACAATGGAAACAACAATTACCATCATAATAGAAATAGGATCAACTAAAACCCCCATGTCTATATGTAAAGTGTCAGTGAAGTTCATCCAAACGGTCTTCTCAATAAATGGCTGATAAATACCATTAACCTTGGTGTTTACAAAAAAGTATTGATAGGCTGCTAAGAATGATATGATGGCAGAAGCCGTTAATCCTAATACACCGATGTATCCGGAAACGGCGGGCTTAATTTTTTTATTAAATATCCCTAACAATAAAAATACTGCCAGAGGGATTAACGGAATTAATATAGTATAAGATAGATTCATATTCAAAATATTAATACTTCATAGTTTCAGTGTCCTTAACTTCAACAGAGCTTATTTGTCGGTAAAGATTAATTATTATGGATACAGCCAATGCAGTTTCAGCTGCGGCAACTGCAATGATAAATAGTGAAAATAGAACGCCCTGTAACATATCAGGATATAAATATTTGTTGATCACTACAAAATTTATCACTGAAGCATTCAAAATTAATTCAATGGACATTAAGATTGAAATCAAGTTTTTTCTTGTTATAAAACCAAAAACACCAATAAAAAACAAGATGGACGTTACGGTTAGTATTTCATATATGCTGACTCCTGAAATCATAATGTTTCGTCATTTTTATCAGTTAATTTTTTTCCCTTTGCAATTACAATTGCACCGACCATTGCCGCTAATAAAAGCACACTAATCACTTCAAACGGCAAAATAAAACCTCCGGCTTCGTAGCTTAAAAGTTTCATTCCGATATCAGATGTAGTCGTGGTCAAAGAATTTTCAACAACTTTAAATTCGTAGGAATAAATGGTAGTTAAAAATATACCAAGACCAATTAAACAAGCCAACCCAACAAGTATCTGTTTCGATATTTTAGCGATTTCCAGTTCCATTTCAATATGATGAACTAAAATCACTGAAAATATAATAAGCACAATAATTCCTCCGGCATAAACAGTTAGTTGAATGGCCGCCAAGAAATTATAATCAATTAAAAAGTAAACCCCTGCAATTCCACAAAGCACAAATAGTAGATAAATAACAGATCGAAGCATTTTACGACTGGTAACAGAAGCAATTGCGAAAACAATCATTATTAATGCTAAAGAATAAAATATAATTTTTTCCATAAGTTTAATCTTCTACACCAGGCATTAATTTAGATCCTGGCTTATTTAAAACTCTAGTTAGCTGTGTTCTGTCGTATACTGAATTTTCATAATTCTGAGCCCACACAATGGCATCTGTAGGACAGGCTTCAATACACAAGCCACACATTGTACAAAGACCTAAATGGTAAATATGTTTGTCTATCTTTTTTTTCTTCTTGCCGGTTACTTCATCAATTCCTCTATCCCAAATAATTTCAATACTACCGTTCGGGCAGGCAATTTCACATTTTTGACAACCGGTGCATCTGTGTTCATTATTTTCATAATGTGGCATCACAACCTCACCACGAAAACGCTCAAACATTTTTAAGGTTTCTCTATTTTCAGGGTACTTTTGTGTAATGGCTCCTTTTCTAGAAGTCAAAAAATACTTTCCGGTAACACTCATACCCGTAAGTAGTGTTTTGATCCCTTTATATATATCTGAAAAATAACTCATAATTTCTAAAATTGAATTGTTAGGTTAAGCCAAACAATTAATGCCATAATAACAATGTTTACCAGATTAATGGGCAGTAAATATTTCCATTCTAAGGTTAGTAATTGATCAATTCTCAATCTGGGGAATGTCCATCTAAACCACATCATTAAAAATACCAGAACAAAGGTTTTCGCTAAAAACCAAAATACACCTAATATTGGAATGGATTCGGTAATGCCGAATGGTGATAGCCATGCACCAAAAAATATAGTGGTTGCAATGGCTGCTATGATAAACATGTTAATAAATTCAGCTAAAAAGAAATAAGCAAATTTCATTCCTGAGTATTCGGTATGAAAACCTGCGCCCAATTCTGATTCGGCTTCTACCATATCAAAAGGTGCTCTGTTTGTTTCTGCAGTACCGGAAATCATGTAGATCATAAAAGCTATAGTTGCGGGTATATGACCTTGCACTATTAACCAACCGTTTTTTTGAACCTCAACTATTTCTGAAAGTTGTAATGTACCTGTAATTAAAACCATCGTTAATAATGACAATCCAATAGACAGTTCATAACTAATAGTTTGTACTCCACTACGCATAGCTCCAATCAAGGCGAATTTATTATTACTACTCCAACCACCTAATAAAATTCCAATAACTCCAATAGACGATATAGCGATTAAGAAAAGAATACCAATATTGATGTCAAAGGCTTGAAACTCTTTGGTAAAAGGGAAAACAGCCAAAGCCATTAACGAAGATACAATGACAAAATAGGGTGCTAGATTGTATAAAAATTTATCTGCTCTGGTGGTACCTGTTAATTCTTTTGAAACCAATTTAAGGGCATCAGCCATAGTTTGTAGCAATCCTTGAAATCCAACTCTGTTAGGGCCAATTCGCAATTGAAACCATGCGGCTATTCTTCTTTCTAGTAATACTAAATACAAACCAGCGATCGCAAAAATTGCTAAATATACTACCGCTATTAATACCATTTCTACGATACTTGCTACGCCTTCTGGCATCATGTTAAAAAGCCAATCGTGAATATTTTTTGTAATGCTTAATGATATGTTCATTGCTTTCATTTTATCGGTCAATATCTGGGACAACTATATCTAAAGTTGCCAACGATGCAACCAAATCTCCAATTTTTTCACCTACTGCGATATGATTTAAAAGCGAAATGTTTGAAAATCCAGGTGAGCGGAATTTTAAACGGTATGGATTTTTGGTTCCTGTACTAATAATATAAACCCCTAATTCACCACGTGCAGTTTCAACTTTTTGGTAAAATTCTCCTTTTGGTAATTTAATTACGGCATTAGTAGTAACTTGATGATCGCCTTCAGGAATATTATCAATTAATTGTTCAATGATTGACATTGACTCCCACATTTCTGCAATTCTAACTTGGTAACGTGCAAAAGAATCGCCTTCAGTTTTTAATATTTCATTAAATTTTACTTTATCTAAAGCACTATAAGGATGATGTTTTCTTACATCACATGAATAACCGGAACCACGTCCTACAGGGCCTGATGCTCCAAACGAAATAGCGTCTTCTTTACTCAAAAAACCTACACCTTTCATCCGTTTTTGAAATATTACATTTCCTGTTAAAAGTCTGTCGTATTCAGGTAATTTAGTTTTAAAATGTGCAATAAAATCTTTAGTCCTTTTTACGAAATTTGGATGAATATCGAACATTAAACCTCCTGGAATATTGTAGTTCATCGTTAAGCGAGCTCCACAAGTTTCTTCGAAAATATCGTTGATTAATTCACGGTCTCTAAATCCATAAAAATAGGTTGTTAAAGCACCTACATCCATTCCCATAACTCCCCACCACAAGGTATGAGATGCTATTCTAGTTAATTCTCCTATAATGGTTCTAATTACCTTAACGCGATCCGGTATTTCAAGTTGAAGCGCATTTTCAACGGTTAAACAAACCGCTTCATTATTAATATGAGATGACAAATAATCCATTCTATCTGTTAAATGAACTATTTGCTGATAGCTGTCTCGCTCACACATTTTCTCTATGGAGCGATGGATATATCCTAAGTCAGGTTCAACCTTTTTTATTATTTCACCATCTATGGTTAATAAAAGACGCATTACCCCATGGGTTGCAGGGTGTTGAGGTCCCATATTGATAAAATATTCTTCAGATTTAAAGTTGCTATTAACTGTAGTTGTATCCATATTACTTATTTAATAACCATATTAATTTCATCTACATAATCTTTTCTTAGCGGAAAGCCATCCCAATCTTCAGTTAAAAAGAGTCTTTTTAGATTGGGGTGATTATTAAATTTTATTCCAAAAAAATCAAATACTTCACGTTCGTGAAAATCAGCCGTTGCCCATATGTCACAAACAGAATCAAAAGTAGGGTTTTCTCTATCTTTGGTCTGAACTTTTACTACAATTGTATGTCTGTGAGTTGTAGATTCGAGATGATATACAACACCTAATTCTTCTCCCCAATCAACACCGGTTAAACAAAATAAATAGTCGAAATGAGTTTCACTATTACTTTTTAAGTGTGACATTAATTTGTGGAGTAACTCGGCTTGAACGGTTATATTTAAAAACTGAGAACCTTCTTCTGTAAATTCCAATCCATTAGTGCTAACGCTTTCTATAGTTTCAGAAATTTCTGTTTCAGTAGGAGCCTCTGCAGCCACAATTTTTGAAATTGAGTTTGGAAACCAACTATTAATTATATTTTGTAATGCTTCGTTTGTCATACTTTCCTTTTTAAAGTCCTTCATCGAATCCATCAATAGGATTTTCTTTGTGCTTCATATTTTCCGTACGTATTTTATCTTGAAGCATCAGCATGCCTTCTAATAAAGCTTCCGGTCTAGGTGGGCAGCCTGGTACATAAACATCTACTGGAATTACATGGTCAGCACCCTTAACTACAGAATAAGTGTTATAAAAGAAAGGGCCTCCAGAAATTGCACATGCCCCCATTGCAATAACATATTTTGGTTCAGCCATTTGATCGTATAAACGACGTAATACGGGAGCCATCTTGTTTACAATGGTTCCTGCAATTATAATTAGATCTGCTTGTCTCGGCGAAGGCCTTGCAACCTCAAAACCAAACCTTGAATAATCATGACGAGCTGCTCCTGTTTGCATCATTTCAATGGCACAGCAACTGGTACCAAAATAAAGCGACCAAAGTGAATTTGATCGCCCCCAATTGATTATTTTATCTAATGAAGTAACAATCACGTTAGCTCCATTGCCTGCGGGAATTACTTTTCCCGGGAAATCTTTTGGAACCGTCGGTGCTTTGACTTCAGATTCTATTTGACTTAAAAATCGTTTTTTTTCTACTCCCATTTTAATGCTCCTTTTTTCCATGCGTAAAGTAAACCTAGTCCTAAAATGAGTAGAAATATGATAATTTCAATGAAAGCCACTGCTCCAATATTTTGGAAGACAACGGCCCAAGGGATTAAAAATGCTACTTCAACGTCAAAAATTAAGAATAAGATCGCAAATAAATAATAACCAACCTTAAATTGAACCCAAGTGGGCCCAATGGTTGTCATACCACTTTCATAGGGTTCTCGCTTTTGCGGATTATCAGATTTATGAGAAATTAAATTTGATAAAAAATTTGCTCCGGCAACTAAAACTATACCCGCAATTAAAAATACTATAATGGCTTCTGACCCCATTTTTTTAAATTATTATTAGTTAGCAAAATTAATAGAATACATTAATTCGTTAGGTGACTTTTATCATGAATAATATTTATTTTACTTCATATGTTTCACCTGAGAAGAATAAATCATCAGTTTTAGTGAATTTAGAATTGGCCTTTACCTGTGCAGTTAAAGCATCTTCTCTTTCTTCTAAAGTAACATCGTCAAAACTTCTTATAATACCGGTTACTAATGGATATTCTAATCTAACAAGCATTTGATGTAAGGTAGGATCTTGTTCTTTGGCATTATGAACTAAGAGATCTTCCTTAGTAATACCGTTTTCACCAATGGTAACGGCCTCTAATTTCAGACCGTTTAATATCAATCCTTTATCTCTATTTATTCCAAAGATCATAGGTTTTCCATGCTCAACGTGCAGTTGTTTGTCTTCACGTATTGCCTTATCAGTATATTGAGTAAAGCAGCCATCATTAAAGATCACACAGTTTTGTAAAATTTCAATTAAGGAAGTTCCTTTAAACTTTTCAGCTTCAATAAATAATTGAGTCATTTCTTTTGGAGTATTTCCTCCAATTCTGGCAAAAAATCGTGCTTGAGCACCAATAGCCAGCTCACCAGGTGAAAAAGGAGGCTGTGTGTTACCATAAGGAGATGATTTTGTTTTTTGCCCAACCAATGATGTTGGTGAGAATTGACCTTTTGTTAATCCGTAAATTTCATTGTTAAACAATACAATGTTTAAATTGATATTTCTACGTAACACATGAATAAAGTGATTACCACCTATAGCTAGAGAATCTCCATCGCCAGTGATAACCCAAACACTTAATTTAGGATTCGCCAATTTTACACCTGTTGCAATACCTGGAGCCCGGCCATGGATTCCGTGCATACCGTAAGAATCTATATAATATGGGAATCGGGAAGAACATCCAATCCCTGAGATAAATACAACATCTTCTTTTTTTACACCCATTTGGGGAAGTGCTTTTTGCATTGATCGTAAAATAACATAGTCATCACAACCTGGGCACCATCTTACTTCTTGATCGCTCGTGAAATCTTTAAATGTATATTCTTTAACTGCTGTTGTTTCCATAATTATTTTACTAATTGTTTAAATTTTTCAATAAGTTCGCTGTTTCCAAAAGGTAATCCTTGTACTTTATTCAATTGTAAAAATTCATATCCGCTAAAGTTAATTCTCAAAACTTTGGCAAATTGACCATTATTTAATTCACAAACAATAATTTTTTTGAATTTTTTTAATACTTCTTCTGTGTTCTTTGGAAGCGGATTTATATAATTAAAATGTGCAAAACCTATGTTTGCATAACCTTCTTCATTCATTTGTTTTACAGCGGAATGTAACGAACCATAGGTTCCACCCCATCCAATTACCAATAAATCTCCAGATTCAGCAAATTCAGTTGTTAATTCTGGTATATAGTTTTCAACTCGTTTTATTTTTTCAGCCCTTATTTTAGTCATATATTCATGATTTTCAGGAACATATGATACGTTACCGGTCACTCTGTCTTTTTCTAAACCACCAATTCTGTGTTCTAGACCAGGAGTTCCGGGAATTGCCCAATTACGTGCTAGCGATACTTCATCTCTGTCATAAGGATGCCAGTTTTCTTTAACTTCTTTGATCTTATTATTTTTAATCGCAGGCATATCCGTAATGGATTTAATCTTCCAAGGCGCAGATCCGTTAGCGATATAACCATCAGTTAATAATACTACCGGTGTCATATGCTCTAAAGCAAGTTTAGCGGCTTCATAAGCAAAATTAAAACAGTTGGATGGAGTGCTTGCAGCAATAACAATTACCGGACTTTCACCGTTTCTACCGTACATTGCTTGTAACAAGTCAGATTGTTCAGTTTTTGTTGGTAATCCAGTTGAAGGGCCACCACGTTGTACATTTACGACAACCAAAGGTAATTCTACCATCATAGCCAAACCTAAAGCTTCGCCCTTTAGTGCTAAACCGGGTCCTGAAGTAGTTGTTATTGCCAAATCCCCTGCAAATGAAGCTCCAATAGCCGATGTAATTCCTGCAATTTCATCTTCGGCCTGAAAAGCTTTTACACCAAAATGTTTATGTTTTACTAATTCGTGAAGTATATCAGTTGCCGGAGTAATAGGGTATGAGCCTAAAAATAACTCCAAGCCTGATTTTTCAGCAGCAGCTAAAAACCCCCAGGCAGTCGCAGTATTACCCATTATTATCCTATAGGTACCCGGTCTCATTTTTGCAGGTGCAATAGTATAGGCATTTGGAATTAATTCTATGGTTTCAGCAAAATAGAAACCTGCGTTTAATACCTTGGTGTTCGCTTCTACAATATGAGGCTTGGTTTTAAATTTTTTATTAAAGAAATCAAAAGTATGATCTCTTGAACGGCCGTACATCCAATATACCATCCCTAAAGCGAACATATTTTTACTACGCGTTATACTTTTAGTATCTAATCCTTCTACATTTTTTAAAGATTCTTTAGTCAATGAAGTCATTGCCACTTCAATAACTCTATAATTTTCAAGACTTCCGTCTTGTAATGGATTAGTTTCGTAAAGTGCTTTTGCTAAATTTTTTTTAGTAAAAGAATCTGTATCTACGATAATAGTGTGTCCAGGTTTTACGGCATATAAGTTCGTTTTTAAACCAGCAGGGTTCATGGCTACTAATAGATCTACATTATCTCCAGGGGTACTAACTTCAATACTGCCAATATGGACCTGAAAGCCTGACACACCGTATAAGCTACCTTGTGGCGCTCTAATTTCTGATGGATAGTTGGGGAATGTGGCGACGTCATTACCAAACATTGCAGATGTATCAGAAAATTGAGATCCTGTTAACTGCATCCCGTCACCTGAATCACCAACAAATCGAATAACTACTGCTTCTAATACTTCTTGCTTATTCTTTGGTTTAGCTGTAATCATAATTTATGCTAATTTGAAAATTTTGTTTAAATTTATCAAAAATTGATCGTTTAATATATCGTTGTCAAAAGTAATTTCACTTTTTAGAATGAAATATGATTTTTGTCAGTTATAATTTACCAATTGAACCTTAATTTTGCATTGAATTATTAATTAAAAATAGAATAAAGATGGCTATTATAATAACAGACGAATGTATAAACTGTGACGCATGTATTTCAGAATGCCCAAATCATGCTATTTATGAACCAGATCAAGAATGGTCATATGCAGAAGATACTGAATTGAG
>Ga0316193_10000763_pt1 | contig 20655 bp, 21 predicted proteins | sample MerIslsedime2_MG_FD_207735 | JGI IMG/M metagenome (GOLD analysis project Ga0316193, IMG submission 207735) | Coastal sediment microbial communities from Maine, United States - Merrow Island sediment 2 | ecosystem: Environmental > Aquatic > Marine > Coastal > Sediment | place: USA: Maine... | reverse complement strand
TCATAGAACGGTTAAAGGGACTGACCGGCATCGATGTCCATTATGTCGATGCCGCGACGGGCCGTATTGTCATCACCCAGGAAGCCGCGTCCATCAGTGCCGAGGTCGATGGCCTGAAACGCATCCGCGCCCTGCCCCACATCATTCTGGCGGAAATGTCCTGCCATTATTTCGAAGAAGACCGTGAGCTGTTGGATGCCATTCCCGCGGAACTTGACGACGAAGTGCTGGAGTCGGGCAGTGTGCCCGCCTGCCTGAACGAATAATCCCAATCTACCGGCTACAGAACCAAACCATACCCGAGGAGACAGCAATGGACCTGACACGCAGAGATTTTCTCAAAACCAGTGCGGCAACGGCCACCGCCACCGCGGCCGGCATCACGGTACCCGCGGCCGCCCTCGCCAAATCCAATGAGGCCGATGCTGATGTGCAATGGGACAAGGCGGTCTGCCGTTTCTGCGGCACCGGCTGCGGCATCATGGTCGGCACCCGGGACGGCCGCATCGTCGCGACCAAGGGTGACCCGGATGCACCGGTCAACAAAGGGCTCAACTGCATCAAGGGCTATTTCAACGGCAAGATTCAGTACGGCAAGGACCGCCTCACCCAACCATTGATGCGCATGACGGACGGCAAGTTCGACAAGCAAGGCAAGTTCCAGGCGGTGAGCTGGGAACGCGCCTTCGACGAAATGGAGAAGCAATTCAAGAAGACCTACAAGGAAATGGGACCGCACGGCGTAGCCATCTTTGGCTCCGGCCAGTACACCATCCCCGAGGGTTATGTCTCGGCCAAGCTGATGAAGGCCGGTTTCCGCAGCAACAACATCGATCCCAATGCCCGGCACTGCATGGCCTCGGCAGTGGTGGGTTTTATCCAGACCTTCGGCATTGACGAACCGGCCGGCAACTACGATGACATCGAGCACACCGATGCCGTCGTCACCTGGGGCGCCAACATGGCGGAGTGCCATCCCATTCTATGGGCACGGGTATCCGACCGTCGGCTGAGCAACGACAATGTCAGACTGGTGAACCTGACCACCATCAGCAACCAGACCTCCGATATCGCCGATATTGAGATCGTCTTCAAGCCGGGCACCGACCTCGCTATCCAGAACTATATCCTGCGTGAAATCGTCAAGAACGACGCGGTCAACCACGATTTCGTCAACAAGCACTGCGTGTTCTCAACCGGCCCTTACGATATCGGCTACGGCATGCGCGGCACCTCCAAATACGCGTTCGATGCCGAAAAGGACATTCAGGCCAAGGAACTGGAGGTTACGCTGGACCCGGCCGAGGCCGTCGCCCAGCGCAGGAAAGCCGGCGAGAAGGTCAAGCAGAACAACACCAAAAAGCCGGTCAAGCACTGGCTGATCAGCTTTGAAGAGTTCAAGCGCGGCGTCGAGCCCTACACCCTGGACTTTGTGGCGGAACTGTCCAAGGGCGACCCGGATGAAGACCTGCAGTCGTTCAAACAGAAGCTGCAGACCCTGGCACAACTGTATATGGACGAGAAGCGCAAGGTGGTCAGCTACTGGACCATGGGCTTCAATCAGCACTACCGCGGCAGCTGGGTCAACGAGCAAAACTACGCCATCCACCTGCTGCTCGGCAAGCAGGCGCAACCCGGCAACGGCGCCTTTTCGCTCACCGGCCAGCCATCGGCCTGCGGCACGGCCCGTGAGGTCGGCACCTTCGCCCACCGCCTGCCGGCGGACCTGGTGGTGTTCAATCCCAAGCATCGGGCCTTCAGTGAAGACCTGTGGAAACTGCCCCCCAACACCCTCAACCCCAAGGTGGGCAGCCATATCACCAAAATCATGCGCGATCTGGAAGACGGCTCGGTCAAGTGGGCCTGGGTACAGGTGAACAATCCTTTCCAGGCCACCGCCAACGCCAATCACTGGCTGAAAGCGGCGCGCAAGATGGACAACTTCCTCGTCGTATCGGACCCCTACCCCACCGTATCGGCCAAGGTGGCGGACCTGATACTGCCGACCGCCATGATTTTCGAGAAATGGGGGCTGTACGGTAACGCCGAACGCCGCACCCAGGCCTGGCGCCAGCAGGTCAGCCCACCTGGTGACGCCATGGGTGATGTCTGGCAGGGACTGGAGTTTTCCAAACGCTTCAAGCTTAAGGAAGTCTGGGGCGAACAGCCGGTAGCTGGACTGAAGGCCGAGGGTTTCGAGGACGGCAAGCTGCCGGACGTGTTGGCCGAGGCAAAGAAAATGGGTTATTCCCCCGATGACACACTCTACGACGTGCTGTTCGCCAGCGCGGATAACCGCAAGGTCAAGTGGCCGGATAAATCGGTGGCCCGCGGCCACGGCAACCATATTGCCGAGAAACTGGGTGACGGCTGGTTCCCGGAAAAGGCCCTGTTCAACGAATACCGCCAGTTCGGCGTGGGACACCATCACGACCTTGCGGAGTTCGATGTCTACTACCGTGACGATGTCCGCGGCCTCAAATGGCCGGTAATAGACGGCAAGGAGACCGAGTGGCGTTTCAACGAGAAATATGACCCCTATTGCAAAAAAGGCAGTGGTTTCGATTTCTACGGGGTGGCGCTCAAGGCCCTGCCCGGCGGCGACCTCGACAAGGTAACCAGCCCGGACAAGACCAGTCTGGCGCACAAAGCCAAGATCTTCTTCCGGCCCTATGCGGCCCCACCGGAGCAGCCCGATAAAAACTACGACCTGTGGTTCTCCACCGGCCGCGTGCTGGAACACTGGCACACCGGCACCATGACTCGGCGGGTACCGGAACTGCATCGTGCCGTACCCACCGCCCAGCTGTTCATGAATCCGGCCGACGCCGAAGCACGCGGCATCAAACGCAATGACGTGGTCTGGATCGAGTCGCGCCGCGGCAAGATCAAGGCCGTGGCGGAAACCCACGGTCGCAACCGTCCTGCGAAGGGGTATACCTTCGCAGCATTCTTCGACGAGGGCGTGTTCGTCAACAAGGTTTGCCTGGACGTTACCTGCCCCATGTCGAAGGAAGAGGACTTCAAGAAAGCCGCCATCAAGGTCTACAAGGCCTGAAAGCGGTTAATCGATGGATTGTGGCAGGCCGCGTGCCGGCCGCCGGAGTGGTGATCCATGGCCAACATGACAGTGATCTCGCGCCGTGACTTCTTTACCAGGGTCGCCCAGGGGGCGGCCCTGGCAGCCACCGGCGGTCTGGTCTGGTCGTACCTGTTGAATCAACAGGCGCGGGCAACGCCATTTGCCATCCGCCCGCCGGGGGCGCGCTACGAGCCGGATTTCAACGCACGCTGCATCAAGTGCGGTCAGTGTGTGGATGCCTGCCCCTATGACACCCTGAAACTGGCGACGGCGGATGCCGGGATCCCGATTGGAACGCCGTATTTCATACCCCGTGAGACACCCTGCTATATGTGCGAGGACATTCCGTGCATCGCAGCCTGCCCAACGGGAGCACTCGATCCCGCCCTGGAAGATATCGATGACTCTCTTATGGGGCTGGCCGTCATCGATATTGAAAACTGCCTCTCCTGGCAGGGGCTGCGCTGCGAGATCTGCTTCCGTGAATGCCCCGTACAGGGCCGGGCCATCACGGTCGAACATCACCCGCGCCGGCTCAGCAAACACGCGATGTTTGTGCCGTTGGTGCACAGTGACGCATGTACCGGCTGTGGCATCTGTGAAAAGGCCTGCCCCACCCAGGAGGCGGCCATCCACGTGCTGCAACCCGACCTGGTACAGGGCAAGATCGGTGACCACTACCGCCTCGGCTGGACCAGCGACACGCCGATTACCCATGAATTCAATGCAGTCGGCGGAACGGCCGGCGCTGACACCCCGGCATCCGGACTGGACTACCTGAACGAGGGGCCGCCGTGAGCACGACGCGCGCACCGCTGAGAACCGGGCCCAATGGCCGACCGGTCAGGCCGTTCGTCATGCCTGCATCATTCGCCGGAAAACTCCGGGTCTGGCGCTACCTGCTGCTGCGCCGGGTCGTTCAGTTCGGTGTCCTGCTGCTGTTTCTGGGCACGGTACGCTGGGGCTGGGAGGTGGCTGGAAAACCCCTGCTGTCCGGTAACCTGAGTGCCTCGGAACTGCTCGGCACCATCCCCATGGCGGACCCCTTCGCGGTGCTGCAGATCATCCTCACCCGCCAGCTGCCGCAAGCCGAGGTGCTGACCGGGGCCGGCATTATCCTGATGATCTACCTGATACTGGGGGGGCGCAGTTGGTGCGCGTGGGTATGCCCCATCAATATGGTCACCGACCTGGCGGCCTGGCTGCGCCGCCGGCTGGGCATCAGCGACCTGTTTCGGCTCAGCCGCAATATCCGCTACACCGTGCTGGCGCTGGCGCTGGCGCTGTCGGCACTGTCCGGCGTTGCCGCCTTCGAATGGATCAGCCCCATCAGCATGCTGCACCGGGAACTGATTTTCAGTGCCGGTCTCGGCTGGACTGCGGTGCTGGGCGTATTTCTGTTCGACCTGTTTATCCTTCGCCACGGCTGGTGCGGGCACCTCTGCCCGCTGGGCGCTTTTTATGCCCTGGCGGGCAAACTGGCGCAAGTGCGCATCCGTTTTGATGCCCCAACCTGCACACACTGTGGCGAGTGCGCCAGGGTGTGTCCGGAACCCCAGGTCATGAATTTGAAGGCAGCGTCCGCGACCGGCATGATCGCCTCCGGTGAATGTACCAACTGCGGCCGCTGTATCACCATCTGCCCGGAGAACACCCTGCAATTCGATCTGCGACACTTCATCAACACCCGACAGAAAACCGATACAACCGAATCCCGCCAAAGGAGAGCAGCATGAAAACCATACCGTTCCTCGCCACGCTCGGCTTGATATTGACCTTTACCGGACCTGCTTTTGGTAACGCCATTGACGAACTGAACATGGGCCTGAGCAAGACCAGCGTGTTTGATACCCCGACCCCGGCCGCCTACACTTACAGCGATGGCAAGCCTGGCTATAATGACCCCCTGCCACGCGCCTGGGAGAATGCACCGCCGCAGATCCCGCACCGGATCGATGAATTCCTGCCAGTCAATGCCGAGGACAACCAGTGCCTGGACTGCCATGATGTGCCCAAGTACATCGACAAGCCCAAAAACATGGACAGGACTGTGAAAAGTAAGAGCCCGATGTCACAAGAGCACTATGCAAGCAGTGATATGGATGAGCTGGCAGGTGCACGCTTCAACTGCACACAGTGTCACGTACCCCAGTCGAACGCCTCGCCGCTGGTAGACAGCACGTTTCGCTGAACCCCATGGATGGTGGACGCCGAGCCTTTCTGCGGGGAACGCTACTGACCCGTGAAGGCCGTGCGCAGGAGGTGTTGCGGCAGCGACCGCTGGGGCCGCCGCCTCCCTGGCACCACGGTCTGGCGCTGGAAACACATTGCCCCGGCTGTGCACATCCCTGCGTGTCGGCCTGTGATCCTGGAATCATCCATCTGCATCCGGAAAACCATCGCCTGTCCGGTCTGCCGTACCTGGATTTCAGTACGTCGGGGTGCACCTTCTGCAAGGCCTGTGCCGAAGCCTGTCCCGTGGATGTGGCCATGAATATGGCCAACCCACCCATCGGCAAGGCACAGTTGAACCGGGAAGCCTGCATCGCCTGGGATGATGTGATCTGTATGGCCTGCAGCGGACGCTGTGACTACCACGCCATCACCACAGTCCACCAGCGCCGGGCGGAGGTCGATGCAGAAGTCTGCAACGGCTGCGGGATGTGTGTGGCCGCCTGCCCGGTGCAGGCCCTGAGTATTGTTTAGGAGAACATACCCTACGCCAGGAATTCCTTACGGGGAAGCAGTTCGTCACGTGGAAATTTCGCCAGGGTAACCACACGGGGTAACTCATCACCGATTTTCACTTCGGTCAGCCTGATCTCGTTGCAGGCTTGCCGTGAAGTGGTATCGATCCTGATCCCCATCTTGTTGAGCCTGAGCGCAACGTTCTTAAATCGAACAAATTTGTCCGGGCGGCTGAACACCGTATTAACCTGCTCCAGCGACTCCTGCGGTGTCAGCGGATGGGTTTTCTTCAGCTGTTCCTCGATCATACTGAGCTTCTGGCGAATTTCTTCGATCTGTTGTGCCAGCTCAGACCGGGCATTTTGTTCTGCTCCGCCCTCTTTATGCTGGTAATGCCTCAGTCTTGCCTGCAACATCTGGCGTTCTTTTTTCAGTCGTTGGCTCGCCAGCCTGAGCTGCACGATGTGTTCGAGCGCACTGGTCACCAGCCCCCCGAACAGACACTGCTTGAGCCCCTCACGGGTTTCGGCTTCGCTCGGGGTCGGCGAATAAATCCGGTGATCCGAGAAGCTTACCGCCGTCTGCCGCACATCCCTTTTCAGCATATCACCTGCCAGTTCCACCCCCATCACCGTTTTCTCTGACTTTTGCATACACAACAGGGCGCAGCACCGTGGTGTATCAACGTTGCTGAAATCCTCCATGAATTCGCGCACTTCGGAACTGTGGCTGAAGACCGTTTGCAGATCCGACACGTTGACGAAAAAGGCATTGACGTAGGGGTCGGAGACGAAGGCACTGGCGCTGACGTCGACGGCTTCGGGAATCAGGTCTATCAGGTCATCGGTATATTCGAGGGAATTACTTACAGCCCCCTGTAATTTTTTCTTGTAGCTGTTCACCAGTCGGATTCTGCTGTCCGTACCTTCCACAACTCTTTCCACAGTGTTGAGGATTTCAGTGCGCCGGCTTTGCCGGTCCTCCTTTTCCTGCAGCCTGTGGTGGATAGCATCCCGCAAACCGGACAGATTTTTTATACCGACAAATGGGTTCATCTAAACTGTACCGTTCAATAACGAGGTTCTGTATCCCCGCTGCGGGAATCAGACATTGTTAATTAAGACTAGAACATATCACGACCTGTTTCCAGCTAACCCGTAAAAGTTTCTCATCGCTGTGCACTTCGACAGCCTTACCAGTGACCCGGCTCCCACAAAGCCTGCAGATATTGTTTAACGGATACCCACATCAGCAGGCACCATCCGTACAGCTTGTACATTGAACATTGGACGCATTGTATGCAGAAATCCATGTGCTTACCCATTCAGCAGTCTGGGTCACAAACATGCAACAGCCATGCCATAGCCAAGACGCATAATTATTTCATTATTTTATTGATTACAAATAGATCAATGCCTGTTTAATTGTCTGACCTGGATCAAGGCCCCGATAGACTGGTACCATCAGAATAGAATTGGAATTTCAATTAACAGGAGGTGCTTTTATGGCAATTACATGGGTTTTAGTCGCAGAAAGCAGCCGGGCAAAACTCTACACGGCCAAAAACCGGACAGCGCCGATTACTGAAATTGAAGCGCTCGCCCACCCGGAAAGTCGCCTGCACGAGGGCGATCTCGTATCAGACTCGGCCGGCAGCGATGGTGGGAGTGTCGGACAGGGGCGACATATCATGAATGATAAGACCAGCGCCAAGGAACAGGAGGCTTGCGGTTTTGCCAAGGTCCTTGCCAATCGTCTGGACAGCGCACGAAACAAGGGCGAATTCAGTAAACTGGTTCTTGTTGCACCACCCTCCTTTCTCGGTCTGTTGCGGGATAATCTGAGCAAGGAGGTCATGGCCATGGTGTCCAGCCAGGTGGATAAAAATCTTGTCCAGAAACCGGCTGAAACTGTTCGCGAATATCTGTGATGCAAACAAGCACCCGGTAAGCTTTGCTGAGCTATTTTAGAGTGTGCCGTACGGGTTTCTCACCGCCTTAACCACATGCCCCAGGGCAGAAGGTGAGGAATGGGACATTCCGAGAGGCTCCTCTGGAGGACCCTATCCCCCAGGGGACCTTCTCTCGCCTGACGGCGATTCACCTTGTCTTGCTGCGCAATTCACCTTGGAGGACACAAAGGTCACTAAGAAACAATTTGCGGGAAACAGGGTCCAGATTTCCCCCGAGTTGGAACTCATGGTGTCTTTGATGGATTTTCGGATATCGTCAAATATCCGACGCACCTCGGCCGCCACCGCGACGATGTAATCGGCAAACTGGCTGACAAAGATTCGCAATGGACCGCGACGGCTCGTCTCTTTGATTTCATTCGGGCCATAGCGCTCGCTGCGTTTATCCGCATCACCGCCAAGGCCGGCCTGTGGATCGACGCTCAAGCCGTCGAGCGCTTCATGCACGGACTGTTATATTATTACCGGGATGCCTCCCCACTCACCAAGGGAACAAAAGCAACCCCGAGAACGCTTTTGACGTGACGTCCACCCTGCTGGTCTTTTTCGACCAGCATGAGTTCCTGGTGACTGTAGGGTTGCCCCACCGGGATGACCAGCCTGCCACCCGGTTTGAGTTGGTCGATCAGCGCCGGCGGAATGTGCGTAGCAGCCGCGGTGACGATAATACCATCATAAGGCGCATGCTCGGCCCAACCGTCATAGCCGCTGCCTGCACAGGTTTCAATATTGTAGTAGCCGCGCCGTTCCAGCAGACTTGCCGCTGCCTCACTCAGCTCTTTTACCACTTCCATGGTGTAGACCCTCTCGCACAGCAGCGACAGGATCGCGGTCTGATAACCGGAGCCGGTACCGATCTCGAGCACCCGATGATTGGGCTCGAGCTGCAGCATGTCGGTCATCAAAGCCACAATATAAGGTTGAGAGATGGTTTGGCCGTGGCCGATAGGCAAGGGGCCGTTATCAAAGGCCGCGTATTCCAGTTCAGGCGGCACGAATTCCTCACGTGGCACCCTGGCCATAGCCTCCATCACCCTTGGATCGAGTTCATCCTTGCCGATCATGCTGCGCGTATATTTCACTTCGCTTTCGATATCGGCAATCATGTGCCGCATTTTATTCTTCATGATATCAGCTACCTACGAGCCAGGACGAGAAATAGCGAAGCTGCGCCCCTGTCAGTGCATCAATGCCGATATTCATCGCCGACAGTTGATGTCGAATACTGCGTTATTTGCCATGTTCGACTCCTCACCGGCCGATTATCCAGTATTATAATCCCGGATGCCGTGGAATATTAACGACTGTCAAACAGGCCTGGATAATCAGGCTACAGCAGCAGACATGGGAACACTTTACGCACCAGGCCGACCTTGCCCGCAAAGCGGTGAAGCTCGCGCCCGTAAACAACGAAGACATCGCCTCGCTACTTGACGAGACCGCTGACCTGGGACTTACTATGTGAGTATCGGTGAAGTATACTGGACGCCAACTCCAGAGCACACCCATTGTGAGTACACTGCAATGCCAAACAAAGCCGATCGTTTAAATATACGTATCGACGAGAGACTCAAAAAACGCATGAAAAGGCAGGCGAAAAAGGAACAACGCAGCGTATCCAACATGATCTTGAAAGTGATGCGTGATTACCTCGATGACAAAGAAAAGAAATAGGATGCCGGGCTCAGTTCTGGTCAGTGCGATACGAACAAGAGCGTCTTAAGCGATCTCCATGCGAAAACCTTTTCACTATCCACTGGCAGACAGCGACAGCCTGCCCCGCTTGCGTGAGCAACTGTTGCAGCACTTGCCCTTTGAATCCGCCCCACCGGAAACATACCAGGTGCATTACTACGACAGCTTCGACTGGCGGCTGTTCCAGGCTAACAAGGTTCTGGCATGGCAACAACAAAACGCTGATTCGCAGCTGTGTTTACTCAACACCGGGGACGACAGCACGCGAACGGCTATTCGGCTGGAACATCAGCCGCCACGCTTTGCCGAAGAGCTACCGCAGGGGCAACTCAGGCAGGAGCTGGATGATCTGCTCGGACTGCGGGCGTTCCTGCCTGTTGCAAGCATTGAAACACGCAGCCTCGCCTGCCAATGGATAGATAAGGAAGGAAAAACCCGGTTACGCCTTTATCTGGAGCACCACAAACTCGTTCAGCCGGGGGGTAAACGCAGCACTTTGTGCAAACAAATACGGGTGGCACCCCTGCAAGGCTATGCAAAGGCCGCAAAACGCGTAACAAGCATCCTGGAAAAAGAGCTTGCCCTGTGTCCCGGGGACGGAGACCTTCTGAGCCAGGCGCTCGTCAGCATGCACAGAGTACCGGGCAACTATAGCTCCAAACTCAACATTCCGCTGGAGCCGGAGCTGCGTGCCGATGCAGCCATGCGGCGCATACTGCTGACGCTGCTGGAAGCCATGGAAATCAATGAAGCGGGCACTATCGCCAACCTTGACACCGAGTTTCTGCACGATTTCCGTGTCGCCGTGCGGCGAACCCGCTCTGCCCTGGGTCAAATGAAATCCGTGTATCCGCCTGCTACCCTCGCCCGTTTCCGCGACAAGTTCGCCTGGCTGGGATCCATCACCAGCCCGACCCGGGACCTGGACGTGTATCTGCTCAAGTTCGAAAACTACCGGAACCAGTTACCGGGCAACCTGCAGGCAGACCTGAAACCGCTGCGGGCATTTCTCAACCGGCATCATGAACAGGAACAGATCAGGCTGTCCGGAGCGCTGAAAACGGCTGCATACCGGCAGCTGAAAAACCAGTGGCGCCGGTACCTGACCGCTCCTCTGCCGCAGCGTCCCGCTGCCGGCGATGCACGCAAGCCCATTGGCGAAGTCGGCCCCCGGCGTACCTGGCGCATGTACAAACGGGTGTTACGCGAAGGTCAGGCGATAACACCGGCGTCACCCGCAGAGGCACTGCATGATCTGCGTAAATCCTGCAAGAAGCTCCGTTACCTGATGGAGTTCTTCCAGCACCTTTATCCAGCAAAACAAATACGCGCGTTGATCAAGGAGCTCAAAGGGCTGCAGGAAAATCTCGGTGACTTCCAGGATCTGGAGGTACAGATCCATACCCTGAAACAATACAGCGAACAGATGAAGCAGGAGGGTGATATGACGCCGCGAACCGAGCTGGCCATGGAATTCCTGCTCATGAGCCTGGAGACAAGGATGCAGGAAGTCCGTGGCATTTTCGAAAGCCGTTTCGAGCAGTTTGCCTGCAAATCCAATGAAACCCGATTCCGAGGTCTATTTAACCCGAGCCAGGTCTGAAGATAACACCATGAAGGTCATTGCCTGTTACAACATCAAAGGCGGGGTCGGTAAAACCGCTTCTGCTGTGAATCTTGCCTATCTGTCCGCCCGGGAGGGAAACTCGACACTGGTATGGGATCTCGATCCACAAGGCGCTTCCAGCTTTTATTTCCGCATAAAACCCAAAGTGAAAGGCGGCGCGCAAGGACTTTTGAGACGTAAGCGGGTACTGGACGATGTCATCAAGGCCACCGACTATGATCGACTGGACCTTATCCCCGCGGACTTTTCCTACCGCAACATGGATCTGACCCTGGAGCGATTCAGAAAATCCAGCACCCGTCTGCGAAAACTGATCGAGCCGGTGCAATCTGACTATGACTACCTGTTTCTGGACTGTCCGCCGAACATCTCGCTGGTTTCGGAAAATGTGTTCGAGGCAGCTGACGTGATGCTGGTTCCCACCATTCCCACCACACTATCCATACGCACCCTCTACCAGTTACTGCGATTCTGCGACAAAAGGAAATATAAACACCTCGATATTCTACCCTTCTTCTCGATGGTGGACCGTCGCAAGATCCTGCATCGGGGAATGCTGGAAGATCCGCCCAGGACGAGAAGCGGGTTTCTGACCAGCGACATCCCTTATTCCAGCGAAGTCGAACAGATGGGTGTTAAACGGGCTCCCCTGGCGACCTACGCCCACAACAGCCGGATTGCCGACGCCTACCGGTCGTTATGGAGGGAACTCAATTCCCGGATGGACCATCCTTCAGCCTGAGGGACTCAAGATGAAAGACAAACAAACGTCAGCCACTGTAATCCTGAGCCTGATCGCTATAATATCCATGCTGTCGATCGCACCAAACACCCTGGCGGATCGGGGCGGCGACAGGCGCTGGGGACCACCGGGTAAACAGCATGGTTCACACTATTATCCGCCAAGGCGGGGCCATGGGTATCGTCCTCACCAGCGGCCTTACTACGGCGTGCCTTACAACCGCGGGTATTACTGGGGTGACGCCTATAAAATCGATGCAGATCCCTATAAATACCTGGCTATCACCGCAATTGCACTGAAGCTACTCGACAATCTGGATGCAAACCAGCAGCGCAGACATGAATCAGCCATGGCTGCAGCCACCATGGCCCCGGTGGGCGAGCCCATCGTATGGCAGGATGGCAATGCCTCGGGTTCGGTAAGGACTGTGCGGATCGGCCAATCTTCTTCCGGTCTCCAGTGCCGCGAATTCCAACATACTGTAACTATCGGGGGCAGAACGCAGCAGGCCTATGGCACGTCCTGTCTTCAACCCGACGGTTCCTGGAAAATCGTCAACACGCCTTGAGAAGCACCTGTTTCTGTCGCCGGGCAGCACGTTACCCGCGCTGGCATACCCGACTCAATCGAATGGGATCCCTGTTTGCTTCGAAATGTCGAGCAATTCTTCGACCAGTGGCATGACCAACGGGACGCCCTCGGTGCGGCGGCGCGCTTCAAATTCTCGCTCGCGATCACCGGGGATCAATACATCAGGGCTGCCAGGTTGCGATTTTGTTCCCCGCATGGTCCGTACCCCGTCGTCAATCTGGCGTTTGAATTCATCGACATCGATGAAGGCCCCGATCTGCAAGGCGCCGAAAAAGTGGCCGATACCCTTGCCGACACTGCGCTCGGGAAACTGCTGACGCAAGGCGAACGGCGGTGCAAATGGCCCCCAATTAGCGCCGCTGAGCACACAGCACAAGATATCGACCATAGAAGCAAGGCAGTAGCCCTTATGCCCGCCCAGTTCCCGGCAGCTTCCCAAAGGCGATAAAGCGCCGCCATCAATCATGCCTTCGGGAGAAGTTGTGTTGCGACCTTTCGAATCAACCGCCCAACCCGGTGGGATGCCTTCCTGCTTGCGCCCGGCAATTTCCACTTTGCCATACGCGACCGCGCTGGTTGCCATATCAATGATCACAGGCGGCTCTTCATTACATGCCCCTTTACCGGCCAGCATCTTCGCATGTTTGCTTTGCATAATGGGTTGCCTGTCCGCCGTCAGCCAGAGTGCAAAGAAATCACGCGAACTTGCCGATAAGAGAGGCTGCAATAAACTACCACGAGGCTGTCGATGCGTAGGCTGATGATATCGGCGTTTGTCGCCAACCTGGTCCTGATGCTGGTATCGCTGCTGATGCTGCCGGATCAGGTGGCCATCCACTTCCGTGGCGGCGGTGTCCCGGACGCCTGGGCGTCGAAATGGGCCAATGCGCTCATTTTCATGGTAATTCAGATACCGCTGTTCGCGCTGTGTATGTCGGTCGGCCGCCTCACACTGAATATCCCGGCGAAATGGCTCAGTCTGCCCAACAAGGACTACTGGCTGAAGCCGGAGAACCGCGTCGAACTGGAAGCGCGGTTCAGCGCGCTGATGGAAGAATTCGGATTTGCGCTGTTTGTGTTCCTGTTCATTGTTGGCCTGCTTACACTGGACGCCAATCTCAGCGACCCGGTGCAGTTGAATGAGCCGCTGTTTCTGGTGTTCTTTGCCGGATTCATGTTCTACGTGCCGTACTGGCTGGTGAAAGTGTTCCGGCGTCTGAAGGTGCCTCAATAGCCATGCCACTACAGCTTGGTCTGGAGGTCGAATTTTCCAGCCAGGCTCACGCTATGATACCGGGCTGTGGGGGCTGTCATTGAACTCTGCTGGCAGGTGACAGCCGGCCCGAAGCCTCATTCAGACTCCTGACCACCGAAACCACCGCGTCTGTCAGAGTAAGAAGATCCTCATCATCAATGACAAAGGGTGGCATCAGGTACACCAGTCGGCCAAAAGGTCTGACCCAGACCCCCCGTTCAACAAACATAGGCTGTACACTTTTCATGTCCAGCGCCAGCGTCAACTCGACAACCCCGATAGCGCCCAGCACCCTCACGTCGCTAACATGATCCAGTTCCCGACAGGGTTCCAGACCATCACGCAAGCTGTGTTCAATATGCTGCACGCGTGCCTGCCAGGGCGATTCCAGCAGCAGTTGAATGCTGGCCAAGGCTGTTGCGCAGGCCAGAGGATTGGCCATGAAGGTCGGTCCGTGCATGAAAATCCCGGGTGCCTCGCAAGCGATAGTGTGGCTGACTTCGCGCGTTGTGAGCGTCGCTGCCAGCGTCAGGTAGCCACCGGTAAGGGCTTTGCCGAGACACAGGATATCGGGGGCGATTCCGGCATGTTCGCAGGCAAACAGCTTCCCGGTTCGGCCGAAACCGGTCGCGATTTCATCGGCGATCAATAAAACGCCATGTTGATCGCATAAGCTGCGGACACGGCGCAGGTAATCGGCGGAGTAAAATCGCATACCGCCGGCACCCTGCACAATGGGTTCCAGAATCACAGCTGCAATTTTTCCGGCCTGTTCCTGCAGCGCCGCCGCCATCGCCTGGCTGTCATCTTCGCAACTCGTTGATCCAAAGGGACATTCAGGGGCAGCGACAAAAACCTGTTGTGGCAGGGTAGCGGAAAACAAGCTGTGCATGCCGGTCACCGGATCGCACACCGACATGGCCCCCAGGGTGTCACCATGGTAACCGTGACGTATCGTCAGAAACCTCTGTTTACCCGTTTCGCCTTTCGCCGCCCAATACTGGATAGCCATTTTCATGGCCACTTCCACCGCGACGGAACCCGAGTCAGCAAAAAAAACCGTCTGCAAGGGATCGGGGGTCAGCGCTACCAGTCGTTGCGCCAGTTCCACGGCCGGACGGTGTGTCAGGCCACCGAACATGACATGCGCCATATCAGCGAGCTGTTCTTCCACGGCACGGTTCAGTATCGGATGGTTGTAGCCGTGGATAGCACACCACCAGGAAGACATACCATCGATCAGCTCACGTCCGTCCGCCAGGCGCAGGCGCACACCGTGGGCGGACTGAACCGGGAACACGGGAACATCCGCGCCGATGGCACTGTAGGGATGCCAGACGTTATCGCTGTCCGCCGCAATCCAGCCCTTGTGCGTGGTTAGCTCCATAATCAGTACCTTAGCAAGCCGAACTTTGCCCCGCCGTGCCCAACTCAGGCTCCTGTTTATATCGTAGTGAGAGAGCATGCGACAGATATTGATCTGAATCAATGCAAGGCAACATCAGCTTGCGGATAGGCAAACAGCGACTATAGTTATGTTGTAGCAAGGGTGATAACGATCTGGTGACAATTCGTGAAGCTTTGTCACAGCCAAACGGGCAACCGTCAAATCACCCTGAAACGCCTCGGCAAGGCATTGAGACAGGCGAAAGGTGCCAGCATACGCTGAAAAGCCCCTGCAGTGGATGGGGCCGAGCCACTTGGTCTGAGCATGCGATACCGGGGCGTTTCTAATTCAATTGTGGTCACGATCTTCGCATAAGACAGCTAAATACTACCGAGTACAGAAGTTGGTCGACATAAGTTTTCTGGACACGCTGTAAATACATCCTTGTACGCTCGACGGCCGCATCCATGCGGCCGACAGTCCCTCAAGCTTATGTCGACCAACTTCTGCACTCGTTAGTAACACAGATTCGAAGTAGACAACAATAAGTACGCAATTGACGAAAACCGTCGCTCGCGAGTCCTCTTGCGTGACACCAGTCAGTGTGCGTCTATACTGAATGGATACCGCCTGGCACGCGCAGCGCTAGCCAACCGGGGCCAGCGCTGCCTTCCCGGATACCCGTCACACCAGGAGTAACCGAATGTTAAGAGCACTTAACCTCGAAGCCCAGAAATGCACCGGCTGTTTGCAGTGTGAACTCGCCTGCTCCTATGAAAACGAAGGCGTTTTCAATCCAGCCAGGTCGAGAATCAAGGTGTTCAATTTTCATGGCGAAGGACGCTTCGCACCCTACACCTGTACCCAGTGTGAACAGGCCTGGTGTCTACACGCCTGTCCGGTCGAGGCCATCGTCCTCAACACCGCCACAGGCGCGAAGGAAGTCATCGATGATATCTGCGTCGGCTGCAAGGTCTGCACCATCGCCTGCCCGTTTGGAACGGTGAACTACAACCAGGCTTCGGGAAAGGTTATCAAGTGTGATCTCTGTGGTGGCGATCCCTGGTGTGCCAAAGCCTGTCCCACCGGCGCCATCAGCTACGTCGACCTCGACAACGCAGGCTTGGACAGGATGCGCGCCTGGGCGCAACAGAGTCCTGCGGGGCCGGCCAGCTACAACACACCGCGCTCCCCCACAACGCCCGCGGACTTCACCCGACAGGACGGATAACAGGAGAATCATGACATGGCCTGGACACAGAATGTACTGCGCGTGAATCTGAGCAGTGGCGAGACAGCTAAAGAAGCGTTGAATATGACATGGGCGGACAGCTATCTCGGACAACGCGGTCTGGCGAGCAAGTATCTGGCCGAAGAAATCAATCCGGCCGTGGACGCGCTGTCGCCAGATAACAAATTGATTATGGTCACCGGGCCACTGACGGGGACCATGGCGTCCACCGGGGGCCGCTACTCCGTGGTTACCAAGAGCCCGTTAACCGGTGCCATCGCCTGCTCCAATTCCGGCGGCTTCATCGGTGCAGAAATCAAAATGGCCGGATGGGACATGATCATCTTCGAAGGCAGAGCAGACACGCCGGTCTATCTCTATCTGGAAAACGAAAAAGCCGAGTTGCTGCCGGCCGATGACCTGTGGGGCAAGTCCGTCTGGGAAACCGACGAACGCCTGCACCAGAAACATCAGGACCCCCTCATCCGCATCGCCTGTGTCGGCCGAGCCGCCGAGCAGCGCAACCTTTATGCGGGCATCATCAACGATCTGCACCGAGCGGCCGGCCGCTCCGGTGTCGGCACGGTGATGGCATCCAAGAACCTGAAAGCGCTGGTATGTCGCGGCACCCGGGGCGTAGGCAAGCTCAAGGATCCGCTGCGCTTCCTGCAAGCTGCCGAACAAGGCAAACGGGTTCTGGCCGAAAACGCCGTCACCGGTCAGGGCTTACCCCAGTACGGTACCCAGGTACTGATGAACGTAATCAATGAAATGGGCGCCTTGCCCACCCGCAACATGCAGGAAGTCCAGTTCGAGGGCGCGCACAACATCTCGGGAGAGGCCATGCACGAACCGCGCAGCAGCGACGGCCAGCCCAACCTGACAACCAACGCCGCCTGTTTCGGCTGCACCATTGCCTGCGGACGCATAGCCACCCTCGACAAAGGACATTTCACGGTCGAGAACAAACCCGCCTACTGGGGCGCTTCGGGCGGTCTCGAATACGAAGCCGCCTGGGCGCTGGGATCAGACACCGGCATCGACGATCTGGACGCCCTGACCTACGCGAATTTCCTCTGCAATGAGGACGGCTTCGATCCCATCTCGTTCGGTTCGACTCTTGCCGCTGCCATGGAGTTATATGAAATGGGGGTGATTACCCAACAGGACACAGACGGCATCGAGCTAGAGTTCGGCTCTGCGCAAGCCCTCACCCGGGCGGCCGAGCTGACCGCCAGGGGCGAGGGTTTCGGAAAGGTATTGGGCCTCGGCTCCAAACGCCTGTGCGAGAAATATGGCCACCCGGAATTATCCATGACGGTAAAAGCCCAGGAGTTTCCCGCCTATGACCCGCGCGGCATCCAGGGCATGGGGTTGGCCTATGCGACATCCAATCGCGGCGCCTGTCACCTGCGCGGTTACACGGTGGCCTCAGAAGTGCTGGGTATACCGGAGAAAACCGATCCCCTGGTCAGCGAAGGTAAGGCAGAACTGGTGAAGGCGTTTCAGGACGCCACCGCGGCTGTGGATTCCAGCGGTTTATGCGTTTTCACCACTTTTGCCTGGACCCTGGACGACATTGCACCGCAAATCGATGCGGCCTGTGAGGGCGACTGGTCAACCGGGAAACTGCTCGAAGTCGGCGAACGCATCTGGAACCTGGAACGTGATTTCAACCTCAAGGCGGGGCTGACCGGCAAGGATGACACCCTGCCCAAACGATTGCGCAAGGACGCCGCCAAAAGCGGGCCTGCTAAAGGCATGGTCAATGAGTTGGACAACATGCTGCCGCGCTATTACGAAATACGGGGCTGGACGCCACAGGGTGAGCTTACCGCGGAAACGCGCCAACGACTGAGTTTGTAAGCGCGGCCCCCCTTGCAGTCAGGGTTTGAATAATCGGGAGGACAGAGCATGCGTCACGTCATTATCGGTGCAGGTCCGGCAGGCGTCGCTGCCTCCGACACACTGCACAAGCTTGATCCTGACTGCCAGATCACGCTCATCGGTGATGAACCCGAGCCACCCTATTCCCGCATGGCGATCCCCTATTATCTGGTTGACCAGATTGATGAGCACGGCACCTATTTACGTAAAACGCCTGACCACTTCGAAAGCCGGGCCATAGATCGGCTTCAGGACAGAGTGACTCGTGTACGGCCTGACAAGAAGTCTGTTTTAATGACCAGTGGCGCAGAGCTGGCCTATGACAAGTTGCTGATTGCGACCGGCTCGAAACCGATTATGCCGCCGATACCGGGTATAGAGTCTCAGGGCGTTCACGCCTGCTGGACCCTGGAAGATGCAAGAAACATTATCAGACTCGCCAGCCCCGGTGCGAGGGTGGTGCTGATCGGCGCCGGCTTCATCGGCAGCATTATCCTGGAAGCACTGGCCAGGCGCGGCACAGCCCTCAGCGTGGTCGAGGTGGAGGACCACATGGTGCCGAGAATGATGAACCAGGTGTCAGGCAATCTCATCCGTCACTGGTGCGAAAAAAAGGGCCTGCAGATTCTCACCTCGACCCGGGTCGAAACCATTGAGCCCGGCACGGGCAATCGCAACCTGTCGGTGCAGCTGGATAACGGTAACACGCTGGCGGCTGAACTGGTCATCTCGGCGACGGGCGTACATCCGCATATCGACTATCTTGACAGCTCGGGTATTGAGGTGGATGTGGGCGTACTGGTCAACAATCAACTGCAGAGCAGCGATGCTGATATCTATGCCGCAGGGGATGTTGCCCAGGGCCTGGATTTTTCCACAGGAGGCTATTCAGTCCAGGCCATCCAGCCGACGGCGGTTGAGCACGGCCGTCTTGCGGCCGGCAACATGGCCGGCCATACACAGACACACCGCGGCAGTATCAACATGAACGTGCTCGACACCATGGGCCTGATCTCCAGTTCGTTTGGTTTATGGATGGGGGTAGACGACGGCGACTCGACAGAACTGCACGACGCCGAACGCTTTCGTTACCTGAATCTGCAATTCCAGGACGACCGGCTGATCGGCGCCAGCAGCCTCGGGCTCACTGAACACATCGGCATTATCCGCGGCCTGATACAAACCCGCCTGCCGTTGAAAGACTGGAAGCCCAGGCTGATGAAGGACCCGACGCGACTCATGGAAGCATACCTCGCGAACACCCAGGCTATTGGCTACAACGCACAGGTGCTATGAAAATCGTTGTGAAGTTATTTGCAAACCTCAGCGATTTACTGCCCGCAGGCAGCCGAGCCAACAGCATGGAGGTTGTAGTACACGATGACGCTACCGCCAACCAGATCATCGATTTGCTACAGCTACCGCGAAAAAAGGTGCACCTGGTCTTACAAAACGGCCTGTTTGTTGAACCGCAGGATCGCGACCTGCCCCTGATCAAGGAAGGTGATGCCATTGCATTCTGGCCACCCATTGCGGGTGGCTGAACCAACTGGCGACATCCGAATCCGCAAGGAAATGGGGATCACACGCAAGGAGTTCCTGCGTAACCTTGCCGTTGCGCTCAGCGGCCGGCCCTACCGAGTTGAGCACAACAAGATCATCGTCCCGGACGCCGGGCGCCGTATTGCTATCACGCTACGCGAACAACATGAACAGCGTATTGGTTCACTGCAGCTACCCAGGATGCTCGTTGAATTTACCTTTTCAGGCTACAGCGACAGCGAAGCAGAAACGTTAATGACACACATCGATATCCACTTTCAGCGTGGCGGCGGCTAGCCCAGGGAACGCGGCTTTCACTGACATAACTTCCTAAGCTACTGTTTTTCATAAATCATTAATCATCCACCAAACACAAAAACCCCTGCGCCGAACAGGCTCTTCCATACATGAAATCCATGCCTGCCCCCCAAACCTGCCTGGAAGGCTTTAGCAAACCCGGCTTAAAGTTTTTTACCTCGCTTACCGAAGAACACAATGATGAATTTCGTATAAGTCGGGACGCACTCCATGGAAATGCCACACGTTGTTAGTTCAACCCACACAACCCCTGAGGAACTGATCAGCCAGACCACCGAGCTGGTTTCGCTGCCGGATATCTATGTCCGTATCAAGGCGGTGATTTATGATCCCAACTCAACAATGACAGACGTTGCCGACGTCTTGTCTCATGACCCGGCGATCTGTGCCAGGATGCTGAAAGTCGCGAACAGTGCATTCTTCGGTGCTCCCTCGAGAGTTGAGACAGTCAAGGCAGCCATTCGGCTGCTCGGTACACAACAGGTCCATGACCTGGTATTGGCTGCGACTATCACCAAAACCTTTCCCGATATCCCTGGCAATCTGATCAGTATGGAGGATTTCTGGATTAACAGTCTCCGCTGCGGCCTGCTGGCGAGGCTGCTGGCAGAGCAGTGCAATTCAAGGGATGGGGAGCG